>Ga0197142_1000370_pt1 | contig 41505 bp, 33 predicted proteins | sample GBS60_MetaG_FD_148614 | JGI IMG/M metagenome (GOLD analysis project Ga0197142, IMG submission 148614) | Sediment microbial communities from Great Boiling Springs, Gerlach, Nevada, United States - GBS 60_MetaG | ecosystem: Environmental > Aquatic > Thermal springs > Hot (42-90C) > Sediment...
CTGAGCTATAAACTACCTTAACCCCCAACCCCAGCCCTTCCCCCTCGTGAGGGGGAAGGGTTTGGGAAGGGGGTTTGGCCATGCCCCTCAACGGCCTATAATCCCTTTGTAGACTGGCTATGGGTTTGCTGGGGGCCTGAGTCTTATCCAGACACGTAGTCGGCATTCAGAGAGTTTTTGACTCAGATCGGTGTTACCCTTCAGAGGGTGAACGCCCTGAACTCATGCCAGGTGCCCGGATAACGGCGCCCCGGGAAATGTCGGGGCAGCTTCTGGTGTCAGATTTTACCATAAACCCTATGATTTTGTTGCAAGGAGATAAGTATGACAATGCAAGGCAAAACACTTCGAGGCTTGCTTCTGGTTAGCGCCGCAGTATGGGCGCAGAATGTGGGGATCGGGACGGCCAATCCCCGGGAAAGGCTTCAGATAGGCGACCGCTTCACCTTTCATGATGGCGGCTGGAAGTATATCGGCTACAATGTCTACACAGGTGGTACCCCTTCTGTCGACCGTTACATCCTCAATGACGAAGCGAGTCGCATGGTTCTCACAAATGATGGACGGATACGCTTTCAGGTAGCCCCCTCGGGCAATGCTGACAACCCCATCACCTGGCAAGAAGCCATGCGCATAGAAAACAATGGCAGCGTCCTGGGCCGATTCCGCCATGTGACGTATCACTCTTTCCGATTATCTAACGTCGGAGGAGGCTGGGCGTGGCTACCTCCAAATACCACTGCTCAAACCGTCTGGCTACCTGCCGCCAGTGGGGATGGGGTGGATGACTGTACGCAGAATCAAACTAACATGTGTGGTGAGTGGTGGCGGCGTAAGTGGGCTACACCGTATAATGGCCGTATCGTGAAAGTTACCCTCTGTATCCTGCAGGATGGCGGGTCCAATCCGGACATTCAGGCGGGTCTCGCCTTCTTTAGAAGACCCAATGGGGGTGCGCCTACTACCTCTACCTATACCGCCAGCGTCTTCAGCATCAATGACAGTGGGTGCCAGACTATCAATCTGCCTGAAAATACTTTCACTTTCAATGCGGGGGATGTGATCGCTGTGGGCATCCACAAGCGGGGTAACAATAGCGATCGGGTGGAGGATCTGGACTATTTCGTTACAATTGTCTGGGAGTATGATGCCTGGGATTGATAATGCTCTGATCCTCTTGAGCGCTCGCAAGACTCTGATTCCTGACGATATTGCCTGCCTGTGATACTAGGGGGGCAGGCTGAGTTTTTATGTATCTGCGTTCTCCTTTAGTCAGAAACTGTGGGGCGCCAGTATGATGCAGGAGGGGTTGAGCAGTGGATTCGCTGGGGTTGGGAGCCGACTCTTTCTCTGCGAGGCGAGTCAGGGATTTTGCGTGAGGAAGGCGGAGGGCCGTTACAAAGGGGTGGGTCGCTCCAGAGGCAGGACGGAGGGGGGCCCGCCCTCGAATCCTGAAGCCAGTCTAAACGCCAGCACGGCGAGGGGACACGCACAAAAGCAAATCTTAAGCTCAGAGACTCAGTATGTAACAGGAATCCCCTGAATGCTTGGCTCCTTTGCACAAGAAGGGCGGGGTCGCAGGGAAAATCAGGGGATGCCGGAACCCACTCCGGCGTTAGCAGACAATCCTCACCCTGAAAGTCTGACAGTTCGTAATATCCGCTGCAGGAGAAACTTCGCTCGCAATGCCGAATAAGCAAAATACGCCACTCTCCCGGCCTACCTATAGAATATTCTGGATTCTTACTTATTTTTGCCTAAATGCCAGTTTGCAGGGGTGTTTTTTCAGGAGTATTTAGGGGAGCTGCGGGGGGAGTGGTCGGTTTTTTAGGCTGTCTCGTTTCACTGACTGGTTGGGTAAAGGGCATAACAAATCTTATTTCGTGGGGGTGGATGGGGCTCGGGATGGGCCTAATGCTGGCGCAGCCCCGGCTTAAGACTTTGGCGGGCACTTATCTGAAGCCCGTCGGGGACAATATTCCCGCTTCACCGCCGATTGTCTTTCCCCATCTGGAGCAATCACCAGAAAAACCCTTTTACTATGCAAAAACCCTTCGACTTATTCAGAAGGCTGAAGCAGAAGAAGACCTCCGCACCCTGGACAGCTTACTATCCTGGTACATCAGGCAGTTTCATGTAGCAAACTTTCGAGATACCCTGTCGCTGAACCTTCTCTGGCGTTGGGCACAGATACGGGAGGCCATGGGCGATACGACGCTCAGCCTGTACCTCTATGAGCTATGTCTAAAAAATATGCATCAGGCCCCCTCTGAAATCAGACTGAGATACCGGCGTCTGCAGGAGCGCTGGCGCAGTGAGTGGGTGCCATTAGAATACTACAAAAAAATTGTGCGTTTGCGACAAAAAATAGACACCTTAGCCCCTCCGAAAGGAGTTCTTCTCAGTTTAGGGCCGCATATCAATTCTCCTTACCCGGATTATGCGCCTTATATGCATCCATCCGGGCAGGTGCTGATATTTACTTCACGGCGAGAGCAGATTTTGACGGCGCTGGATCCGGACCAGTTGCGCAATGAAGATTTATACTATGCTCAACGGGATTTTGTACGGGGCGGGTTTCGCCCTGCGGAGAAGTTTCGTGATGTTATCAACAGTCCCTACAATGAAGGGTCTGCCTGTTTGAATAGCGACGGAACGATGCTTATTTTCGCTCGATGCGATGCGCCAGAGGGTTATGGTTCCTGCGACCTGTATGTATCGTATTATGAGGAGGGTCGCTGGCAGCCTCCTACTAATCTGGGCCCCGAAGTAAACAGCCCGGCCTGGGATTCCCACCCCTTTCTGGCAGGCGATACTCTGTTATTTTTTGCTTCTAATCGAAACTCGGGCTTCGGGCAGTCGGACATTTATGTGTGCCGTCGGCTTCCGGATGGGCGCTGGTCAAAACCCCAGAACCTGGGTCCCACTATTAATACCGCCGGCGACGAAGTTACCCCCTACTTCTATGAGCCCTATCAGGTTTTGTACTTCAGCTCTACCGGGCATCCCTTCTCCTATGGAGGCTATGATATTTATAAGAGTCGCTGGCTGGACACTTACTGGGAAAGCCCCCGTAATCTCGGCCCGCTGGTCAATACCGATGGCGATGAGTACTATTTTACCATAGATGGGCGAGGGAATAAGATATATTATGCCCGGGCCTCCCGAAAAGAACCCCGCAACTTTGACCTGTATTCGTTTGAGTTGCCTATGGAGGCCCGTCCCGATGCTTACACGCGTCTTAGCGGCTATTTGATAGATTCGGCTTCGGGGCGTCCCCTCACGGGCATCGTGATAGCCATAGACCTCTCCGAAGGCACGGAAATTACCCCCCTGATAGCCAACCGTTTTGGATACTTTGAGTTTCAACTCATCCAGAATCGGCAATATCAGCTCATGGTTCTGGATACGCATCTAATTCGCATTCCCGATACGCTGACGGTGCTGGACGATTCTACGTATGGGGTATTTTTATCCACGGCGGAACTGGGCAGACCGTATGTATTTGAGACGATTCAGTTTGAGACGAATAGCGCCGATATTTCTCCCGAAGCTTATCCGAGTTTAGATTACATTGCCGGTTTTTTGCTGAAATATCCCTTTGTGCGTTTGCGGGTGGAGGGGCATACGGATGCTACGGGCGATCCCGCCCACAATAAAACTCTTTCGCAGAGACGGGCCGAAAACATCCGGCAGTACCTCCTTAAGATGACACAGCTACCTCCTGATCAGATTGTGGCGGTGGGGTATGGCAGCGAGCGGCCGCTCCTTCCCAATACCACCGAAGAAAATCGCTCGCGCAATCGCCGGGTAGAGTTTGTGATTGAAATACCTCCGGAAAAGCTTCTCCTGATGAAACTGGACTACCTTTATGGGGAGGATTGGGACTTAGACCTGCCGATTCCAGCGGTGGAAGAAGAGGTGTCTGTAGAGATAGACCCTGAGTTTCAGCTTCCCGAGATAGAGTTACCGGAGTTAGATGCAGAGTTTGAGACGCCGGTTACGCAGGGAGAGTATGATCCGCCCTTGATCGAAGAGTTGGATTCAGACGATTGAGGGGACTTTATGCCAAAAGGAGGCTTGGGGATTCGTTCATGGAGAGGGGTAGGGCGGCGGGGTGTCGCGGTCGGGATCCAGTTTCTTTCCGGGGAGCGGGTTGGGATGAGGGACTTTGGGTGAGGGATGCGGAGGGCCGCCCCGACGGGGCGGGTAGCGCCCCACTCTGCGAGGCGCGACGGAGCGTCAGCGAACCCCGGAGCAGATTGTTGCAATAATGCGCAGAACTCCAATTCTACCCCTTCTCCATGCCATTTATGGGCATGTTTGAATGCCTAAAGAGGGACTTTTGCAACAGTCTCCGGAGGAGACCGACCCCGGGCAAAGCGGAGGGGGCACGCCCAGAAACTCGCCCATCCGCAATCAGCTTTCCTATGGCGCTCCTTCTGTACTTTTGGCCTATGCTGTTTTTCCTGGACACCGCCAGCCTGGAGGAAATCCGCGAAGCGGCGGCCTTAGGAATCCTGGATGGGGTAACTACCAATCCTTCCCTGATGGCTAGAATTGGGGTAAAAGACTTTGCGGCGCATTATCGGGCCATAGCTCAGCTTGTTCGGGGTCCTGTAAGCGCCGAGGTTATCAGCACCACCTACGAAGGTATGGTGGAGGAGGCGCGAGAATTGGTCAGCATTGCACCCAATATTGTTGTCAAGATCCCCTTTATTCCTGAGGGTGTCAAAGCCCTCGTAACGCTAAAAGAAGAGGGCATTCCGACTAATTGCACGCTGGTATTTTCCAGTTTGCAGGCGTTGATTGCGGCGAAGGCCGGGGCTACTTATGTGAGTCCCTTTCTGGGGCGCCTTGATGATGTGGGGCATCATGGGATTGGGTTGATTCAGGAGATAAGGGCGATTTATGACCGGTACGACTTTGAGACGAAGATTCTGGCGGCCAGCTTGCGCCATCCGCGTCATGTGCTGGAGTCGGCTCTGGCCGGCGCTGACATTGCTACGATGCCCTATAGCGTTTTGAAACAGCTATTTGCGCATCCCCTCACAGACAAAGGGCTGGCTCAGTTCCTGGCGGATTACGAGAAGCTTCATGGCCGTTGAGGCTCAGCTGCTGATTATTGGGAGTGAGCTGACGGAGGGGCGTCTCCGAGATGCCCATGCGGTTTTTCTCAGTCGGGAACTCACCCAGATGGGGTTTTATGTGGCGGGCATTCATTTGCTTCCCGACGACCCGGAGAAACTTCGTCTGTGCATGCGGCGCCTTCTGGAGAGCCCGGCGGAGGTTATCCTGTCTGTAGGGGGGCTCGGTCATACCTCGGATGACCTTACCAAGGCGCTATGGGCCGAAATCCTTCAGGACTCCTATGTGATAGACCCTGGCTTGCTTTCGCTATTGCAGGAGCGGCTTCAGAAGCGAGGGGTCTCGCTGCCTTACATAGAACGGTATGCTGAGGTGCCGGTGGGGGGGCGGGCTTTCCCGAATCCTGTCGGCCTGGCTCCGGCCCTTCTGTGGGAGAAATCCGAAAAGGTGATATGGGCCCTGCCCGGCGTGCCTGCGGAGCTGCATGCCTTCTGGATGGAGGTAGTACGGCCTTATCTGCTGGAACGGTTTGGGCTGGCGACCCCACTGGAGGTTACCCTGCGTACGACCGGTCTCACGGAGAGTGCGCTTTCCCGGCGCCTTGAAGGGTGGGAAGCGGAAAGGCCTGCTCCCCTTCGTCTGGCCTACAATCCCGGCTGGGAAGGGGTCTCTCTTCATATTTCGGCGCCGGCGGATTTTCCCCTGAGCGAGTTTGAGCACTGGACCGATAAGTTAAGAGAGCTTCTTCGGCCCTACCTTTATGCGGAGGGTGCGGTTACCCTGGCGGCGGCCCTCATTTCCACTCTCAAAGAGCGGGGGCTTACGGTGTCTACGGCGGAAAGCTGCACGGGAGGCCATGTGGCAGCGGCCCTGGTGGATGTGCCCGGCGCCTCAGAAGTTTTTCGAGGGTCGCTCGTGGCTTACCATAATGATCTCAAAGAGCAGCTTCTGGGGGTTCCGACCCTTGTTCTCTCCATGGAGGGGGCGGTGAGCGAGCCCACGGCCCGGGCCATGGTCAGCGGGGTCCGTACCCTCACGCGGAGCACCCTCGGCATCGCTACCACCGGCATTGCAGGCCCTACCGGTGCCACCCCCACCAAACCCGTAGGTCTTGTGTATATTGCCATTGAGACCCCTGAGCGAACCTTCGTCAGGCCTTTTCACTTTTCGGGCGGGCGGGATACGGTCATCGCTCGCGCCACGGCGACAGCCCTCTCCCTCACCTGGCAAGTCCTTCACAACCTGATATGATCCTGATTACCGGCGCCGCAGGCTTCATTGGCAGCGCCCTCACCGCCTACCTCAACGAACAGGGCCTTACGGACCTGATTCTCGTGGATGACTTCTCTATCCCCGCCAAACGCCCCAACTGGATTCACAAACGCTACCGCTACCTCGTAGAACGCCATCAGCTCTGGGACTGGCTCAAAGCTTATGCGAGCGAACTCAGGGCCATTTTCCACATCGGTGCTCGTACGGATACTTTCCTCCAGGATGAAGCTACTTTTCATGAACTAAATCTCACCTACTCTCAGAAACTCTGGATGATCGCCGCAGAATATCAGATCCCTTTCTTCTATGCTTCCAGTGCGGCTACCTATGGAGATGGCACGCTGGGATTTTCTGACGATGAAAAGCTTCTCCCCGCTCTTAAGCCCCTCAATCCCTACGCCCGATCCAAGCATCAGTTTGATCTGTGGGTGGTCAGTCAAACTCATACCCCTCCGCGGTGGGCGGGCTTCAAGTTTTTCAATGTTTACGGCCCCAATGAATACCACAAGGGCGCTATGAGCAGTGTCGCTTACCGGGGCACCCTTCAAATCCTGCAGGAAAATGAGCTTCGTCTGTTTCGCTCCTATCGGCCCGACTATAGAGATGGCGAGCAGAAAAGGGACTTTATTTATGTCAAAGATGTGGTTCAGGTACTTTACTTTTTCCTGGTGGGGGAGGCGCCTTCGGGCATATACAATCTGGGCACAGGGCGGGCGGAAAGCTTTCTGACCCTTGGAGAAGCGCTTTTTCGGGCCATGGGGCGGCCTGCCCGCATTCGATTCATAGACATGCCCGAGGCCATCCGCGAGAAATATCAATACTTTACGCAGGCGGATGTTCGCAAGCTTCGGTCGGTGGGCTACACGCAGCCTTTTCACAGTCTTTCAGAGGGGGTGGAGGCCTATGTAAGGGAATACCTCTGGCCCAATCTTCGGTACTGGTAGAGCACTCTGGTATGAGTCAAAATGGTATTATACCGTTTGGAGCCATATACTCTCTTTTCGAAGTGGCTACCGGCTTCGCAGGACCTGAGCCATACAGGGAAACCTGGTCTGGATTCAGATGGATTTATTTTGGGGCGTGCCCCCTCGTGGGGCAGGCTGCTGAGGAGACTGTTGCAAAAATGCGCAAGAGCCCTACTTTACCCGTTTGTCGTGCTGCTTATACCAATCTGAGTTATGCGCTCTCTTAACCCCCAACCCCAGCCCTTCCCCCTCACGAGGGGGAAGGGTTTGGGAAGGGGGTTTTTATAACGCCAATCAACGGCCTCCAATTCTTTTTCGGTAGGGCTACTGGCCTTCTGGCAGGTCTGAGCCTTATTGAGACACTTAACCGGCATTCAGAGCGTTTTTGACCCAGATGGGTATAACTTTGCTTCATGCTAATGGCCTGCCGTCTCTTCGGGATTCTGGTTTGTTTAGGCTTTGCTCTTCAGGGCTGTAAAGGGCATGGGTTTCAAAGCAGCCGGGTAAATCTTGAATATCAGCAGAACTCTTTCTCTGTTCAGGAGCCTTCCAGGCTTCAGAGTGATCCCTCCGTCTCCCCGGATACCTGTCCGTACCGTCTTCTCACAGCTGAGGAACTCGAGCGGCTCAAAGGAGAGCCCTGGTCAGTGGTGAAGCTCGTACAGAACTGTAGGAAGGAGTTTCGACGAACTGTTATCTTATACCCGCCTGGGTTGGATACCTTTCGGATGGATATACATTATTATTATGCAGGTGGCACATGGCTGGCGGCTGACACGGTATCTCCGGAATCCGATCCCCTCATCATCACCACCTATCAGCCGCTCGGAACCTGGCGGCATCCTCGTACAGGAGACCTCTGGGCATTCCTTGCTAAAGAGGTAGGCGAGTGGGCCACAGATAATATTGAAGGTGTTACGAGCATTCATATTATCCGTCCCACCGAAAGGAAAGTTTTGGAGGCTATACCGGTCGCCTCTGTAATTTTTTTGTCGCCAGACAGCACTCAGCTACTCCTGGCTGGCGAAAGAAGAAGCTGGGTTAGCTTCGCAAACAATAGTTACTGCTTCGGGGCGATAGAAGTTCTGGATATTTCGGAGGGGGAGCCGCGCTCCCTTTACAGAGTAGACTGGAATGATACCCCTGAGCGGTCAAAAAGGGAGTCCAATAAATCAATCAAAGCTTATCGAATGGAGTGGCGTGAGCCTGCCCGAGCGTCGGATGGCGGGTGTCCGAGAAGTCTCTGGAGGTATCAAATACAGGATCCGGGAAGGTGGTCAACTTTCATTGGCTCTGTAGAGCAGGTGTGGAGCACTCCTGACGGCGCCCTTCTCTTGCGCCTCTCTCTTGAGGAGGAGAGCTATGAACACGAAGATCGCAGAACGAAAGAACTCGGCGTTTTGTATATCCTTATATAGAGAACCGACGCTCCTATGCACAGAAGAGCATCCGGTCAAATGCTTTACCTGTGCAAGGGCAAAATTTCTTTCTCAGGGTGTTTGATGTGGTTTTATTTCTTGGGAGTGCTAACTTAGGATTGCTTTTGGGCTACAAAAAGCTTTGTGGAGGGGATTTTATGGGTGGGTATCTATCGCAGATTAGCACTCCCTATTTCTTGAAGATGGTTCAGCGTTCATAGAGAGGGAGAGGGTGTTGGGTGCGGTGGCGCCGGGATTTAGTTTAGGGCCGGGGAGTGGGTTGGGTGGGGGATTTGACGCGGGCTGTCCGAAGGGGCGGGTTGCGCCTTGCTTGGCGAGGCGGAGGGGCCCCTGCCCCAGAAGCCAGCCCGACTCCTCGAAACGGGCTGATAAAATATTTTATTACCTTTGCGGTGGCTGAGGCCATTGTAGCTCAGTGGTAGAGCACTTCCTTGGTAAGGAAGAGGTCGCCGGTTCGATCCCGGCCAATGGCTCAGGGGGTATCGGGGCGTAGCGCAGCCCGGTAGCGCGCTTCGTTCGGGACGAAGAGGTCCCCGGTTCAAATCCGGGCGCCCCGACAGAGGGAGGCTACTCTTTTCCTCTTGCGGTGAAAAATTTTTCGTACATTTGCACCGCTTTGCCACTGCGAGGGGGTCTCCTTTCCCATTAGGAAAAGAGGCGCTGGTTCAAGTCCAGCCAGTGGTGCTATATGTCCAAGGAGGTTTTTGTTCGCGACCGCGAACATGTTAATGTAGGGACCATCGGTCATGTGGACCATGGCAAGACGACGCTAACCGCAGCGATTACGAAGGTTCTGGCCAAGCAGGGTTTGGCCCAGGAGCGCACTTACGACTCCATAGACAATGCTCCGGAGGAGCGAGAGCGGGGTATTACCATTAACACCGCCCATGTAGAGTATCAGACGGCCAAGCGGCACTATGCGCACATTGACTGTCCCGGACACGCCGACTATGTCAAAAATATGGTTACAGGGGCCGCTCAAATGGACGGTGCCATTCTGGTAGTGGCCGCCACAGATGGCCCCAAAGCCCAGACCCGAGAACACATCCTCCTCGCTCGTCAGGTCGGTGTGCCGTACATCGTCGTCTTCCTCAATAAAGTAGACATGGTAGATGATGAAGAGCTGCTGGAACTGGCCGAAATGGAAATCCGTGACCTGCTCAACTTCTACGGCTATCCAGGCGATACGACACCGATTATTCGGGGTTCCGCGCTGGGGGCACTTAATGGAGACCCGAAGTGGGAGGCCAAAGTCCTTGAGCTGCTGGAGGTTCTGGATAACTACATTCCCACTCCTCAGCGGGTTGTAGACAAGCCCTTCCTCATGCCGGTGGAGGATGTGGTATCGATTACGGGGCGGGGAACTGTGGTTACGGGGCGTATTGAGCGGGGTCGTATCAAAGTCAACGAGCCTGTCGACATCGTTGGTTTGCGCGAGGATAAGCTTACCTCGGTGGTTACAGGTGTGGAAATGTTCCGTAAGCTTCTGGATGAAGGGGTGGCTGGCGACAATGTGGGGCTTCTTTTGCGGGGTATTGATAAGGATCAGGTTCGTCGTGGAATGGTTGTATGTGCACCGAATAGCGTCACTCCCCACAAACACTTCAAAGCTGAAGTCTATATTCTCACCAAAGAGGAAGGCGGACGACATACACCTTTCACCACTAATTATCGGCCCCAGTTCTTCTTCCGTACGGCCGATGTAACGGGTACGATCAAGTTGCCTGAGAATGTTCCCATGGTCATGCCCGGAGACAATGTAACCATAGAGGTCGAGCTTATCTATCCCATAGCTATGGAGAAGGGCTTGCGGTTTGCGATTCGGGAAGGGGGGCGTACGATTGGGGCAGGTCAGGTGACGGAAATCTTAGACTGAAATATTTTTCCTACCTTTGCAGGCCGTCCTGTATGGGGCGGAGATACGGGTGTAGCTCAACTGGTAGAGCAGCGGTCTCCAAAACCGCAGGTTGCGGGTTCGAGTCCTGCCACCCGTGCCATGTTTGATCGGCTCCGAGCCTGGTGGAAGGCCTCTGCCGGGGAATGGCGTGAAAAAGTGGAGTGGTCTACTTTGCCTCAGCTTTTCAGCACGACCATAGCCGTGCTGGTTGGGAGCCTTCTTCTGGCGGTGGTGATAGGAGTCATAGACCTGGTATTCAGTACGGTGATGCGATTTTTGTATTCGTTATTCTAAAGATGCCCTGGTATGTGCTGAAAGTGAGAGCCTCAAAGGAAAAAAAAGTGGCTCATCGTATACAGGCCGAAATAGACCGTCTGGGTCTATCTCACCAGGTATTGGATATAGTGGTGCCTATGGAGCGGGTCTTACAGAGTAGCAAAACGGGTAAAAAACGTGAAAAAGAAAAGATCTTCATGCCGGGATATCTTTTTTTGGAGATAGCTTCGGAAGGGTACATTCCTGAGTTAATACCTCTTATGCGTTCTATTCCGGATGTATTTTATTTTGTGTCGCCGGCACGCGGGCAGCCGCCGCACTCTCTGTCTGAGCAGGAGATAGGGGCGATTTTGTCCCGGGCCCGCGCGAAAGATGCCATCCCGGAGGCCTGGCATGAGCTCAGTGTAGGGGATCTGGTTCGTATCACGGAGGGGCCCTTCGCAGGGTTTGAGGGGACGGTGCGCGAACTGTATCCCGAAAAGCAGCGGGCTCGCGTGCATGTAAAAGTCTTCAATCGGGAAACGCCCGTGGAAATACAATACCACCAAATTGAAAAACTATGAAAGAAATAACCGCCATCGTAAAACTCCAGATAAAAGGTGGGCAAGCCAATCCTGCCCCCCCTATTGGCCCGGCCCTGGGTTCAAAAGGCGTCAACATCATGGAATTTTGCAAGCAGTTCAATGCGCGTACCCAGGATAAGCAAGGAGAGGTTCTGCCTGTAGTTATTACCGTCTATAAAGACAAAAGCTTTGACTTTGTCATCAAGACGCCACCCGCCGCCGAACTCCTCAAAAAGGCCGCTAAAATAGAAAAAGGTTCGCCAGAACCTAACAGAAAAAAGGTAGGTAAAGTTACCTGGCAGCAGATTCGGGAGATAGCGGAAAAGAAGATGCCCGATCTCAATAGTTATAGCATTGAGGCGGCCATGAATATGATCGCCGGCACAGCCAGGAGCATGGGCCTGGTAATAGAAGGTGAAAAAAGTCTGTAGTCTTATGTCAAAGCACGGAAAAAAATACCTTACCGCTCTGAAGCAAATAGAGAAACGCCCTTATGCTTTGCCAGAAGCAATAGAGCTTTTGAAGAAGGTGCGTTATGAGCGGTTTGATGCGACCTTTGAGCTTTCGATAGACCTTAACATAGACCCACGCCAGGCGAATCAACAGGTGCGGGGTACGGTAACTTTACCTCACGGTACAGGTAAGGCCGTTCGCGTGCTGGCGCTGGTTACGCCTGACAAAGAAAAAGAAGCTCAGGCCGCTGGAGCCGACTATGTGGGGCTGGATGAGTATCTGAGTAAGATTGAGCAGGGCTGGCTGGATGTGGATGTAGTCGTATGTACGCCGGATGTGATGCCCAAAGTGGCCAGACTCGGGAAGATATTAGGGCCCAGAGGTCTTATGCCCAATCCTAAAAGTGGAACCGTTTCTCCTGACATAGCCAGAGCGGTGCGTGAGCTCAAAGCTGGTAAAATAGAGGTGCGTAACGACAAGACTGGCGTCGTGCATGTTCCGTTTGGAAAGTCCTCTTTCGATAATCAGAAACTCCGTGAAAATGCCCAGGAGGTGCTGCGGGCTGTGGAGGCCCTTCGTCCCCAGGGCGTGAAGGGAACGTATATTCTCTCCGCGTATGTCTCTACAACGATGAGTCCTTCCATCCTCATAGATAGGAATCGTATATGAATAAGTCTGAAAAAACGGCGTTGATCCAGGAAATTGCGGACTCTCTGAAAAGTCATAAAGGTTTTTACCTCCTTAATATGGAGGGCCTTAATGCTGAAGAGACGGTAGCATTTCGGCGAGCCTGTCACGATAAGGGATTGCGGGTGCGGGTAGTCAAAAATACCCTCCTCGCCAAAGCCTTAGAAACCGCCGGTGTGCCGGCCCGGGCAGAGCTCGGAAATGCTCTCAAACTCCAAACAGCTGTGATCTTTATTTCTGAAAATCCCAAGTTGCCTGCGCAGGTTTTGAAGGATTTTCGGGAGAAAAACAATAAAGAGAGACCCTTTTTCAAGGCAGCTTATGTAGAGGAGTCGGTTTTTATTGGGGAGGAGCAATTAGAAGCGCTTACGCGTCTAAAAACGAAGGAAGAGCTCCTTGGTGAGTTGATCGGGCGGCTTCAGGCACCCATTCAGAATGTGGTGGCGATGCTTCAAGGAGCGGGACAAACCCTTGCTGGGGTTCTAAAAACATTATCTGAACGAAACTCACAAAATTCATAATGAATATGGCAGACTTGAAAGCCCTTGCGGAAACTCTGGTGAATCTCACCGTGAAAGAAGTGAATGAGCTGGCGCTTATTTTGGAGAATGAGTACGGCATCAAGCCGGCGGCGGCGGCGCCGGTGATGGTCGCTGCGGGTCCGGCCCCAGGCGCCCCGGCCGAAGCTCAGGCCCCAGCGAAAACGGAGTTTGACGTCATTCTCAAAGCTCCCGGTGAAAAGAAATTAGATGTGGTTAAGGTAGTGAAAAACATTACGGGGCTTGGCCTGAAGGAAGCCAAAGAATTAGTGGATAAAGCGCCCCAGCCCATCAAGGAAAAAATCTCCAAGGAAGAGGCGGAAGCAATTCGTCAGCAGCTCGCAGACTTAGGCGCTGAGGTCGAAGTCAAATAAGTGCCTCCTCGCCCTGCTAAACTCACGTGCTCAAAGTCGGCATCCATCCCATTCTTAAATGGGAAGGGTGCTGCTTTTTGTTATGATATTGCCTTCGAATCGTATGCATAAAGATCGGGTTCACTTTGGTGTGCATCGTCCGGCGATTCAGGTGCCGGATCTCCTGTCTATTCAGTTGGATTCCTTTCGGGCGTTTATGGATCTCAGCACACCGCCCGAAAAACAGGAAAAAGAAGGCCTGTATCGCGCCTTCAAGGAAAATTTTCCCGTCCGGGACTCAAAAGAAGAATACGAAATGGATTTTCGCGGGTACATTCTGGATCCCCCGCGATACAGCCCCGAAGAATGTAAAGAGCGGGGCCTGACTTATGGAATTCAGCTCAAAGCTCGATTTGCGCTCTATCCCCTGAAACCTGATAACGAAGTCTTCAAGCCCAAAGAAGAGTGGGTGTATTTAGGGACTGTGCCGTATATGACGCCCCGGGGAACCTTCATAGTGAATGGGGTAGAGCGGGTCGTTATTAATCAACTACACCGTTCGCCGGGGATTTTATTTGCGGCGGCGCAGCGGGCGGGCACTGCTGATAAGACTTATGGGGCGAAAGTGATTCCGGCACGAGGCACCTGGATTGAGTTTGCAACGGATGCTTCGGGGTATACCCGGGTGTATTTAGACCGAAAGAAGGCCCTTCCCGTCACTCTCCTTTTACGGGCCATGGGTCATGGAAGCGATGCGGATCTGGTACGCCTGTTTGATATTGCTGAGGAGGTGCCTCTCAAGTTAGGTTCTATCAAATCCTTACAGCCCTATATCGGTCGTAAGCTTGCCACACGGGTGGTAGCCGCCCATCAGGAGGAGCTGGTTGATCCCGAAACCGGTGAAACCACCGCAGTCCAGCGCTTCCAGCAGTTTTTTGATGTGGGTCATGTCCTTACGGAAGAGGACTGGGGCACCCTGACAGAGCATCGGATAGACCGCCTCTACCTCATAAAGCCCGAATACGAGGACGAGCGGCACATCATTCTGGCGACTTTGTCCAAAGATCCTTCCTATTCTGTTACGACTGCCTGTCAGGAAATCTATAAGCTGTTGCGCGGTACAGAAGGGCAGACCGACCCCGAAACCGCCCGTCAGTATGTGGAGAAGCAAATCCTCTCCGATAAACGCTACGACCTGGGCGAAGTGGGCCGCTACCAGATCAATCGCAAGTTATATGGAGAGCAGCGATATAACGATTCGCTTCTGCGGGTGGAGGATATCGTTGCTATTATCCATCGGCTGCACCAGCTCATGCGGGGCGAGGTAGAGCCGGATGAGGAGGATCATCTCAGCCATCGTCGGATTCGCACGGTGGGCGAACACATGTATCAGCAGTTTATGGTGGGCCTCTCCCGGCTGGCTAAGGGGGTGCGCGAAAAAGTGAGCACCATGGAGTCCGAGGACTTCAAGCCCAGCGACGTCGTCAATCATAAAGCTTTCCTCAGCGCTATCAATCAGTTCTTTTCTCGGGGGCAGTTGAGCCAGCTCGTGGATCAGACGAATCCCCTTTCCGAGCTTGCCCATAAGCGGCGCATTTCCGCTATTGGGCCCGGTGGACTCTCCCGTGAGCATGCAGGCTTCGAAGCTCGGGACGTGCACTTCTCCCATTATGGGCGCATCTGCCCCATCGAGACCCCCGAAGGTGCTAACATCGGCCTGATCAACTCCCTCGCTATTTATGCCCGAATCAATGAGCTGGGCTTTCTGGAAACTCCCTATCACCCCATAAAAGACGGTAAGCCCCAGCTTGACCAAACCGTTTACCTCACGGCTGATCAGGAGGAGAAACATCCGATTGCGCCGCTTGCCTTCTTTCTGAATGGGCATACTCCATCGGAAATGCAGGTGCGCCACGAAGGCGAATATCCCGAACTCCCCATAGAAGAAGTCCGATTTACGGATGTGGCTACGGATCAGCTTCTGGGCATATCGGCTTCTCTCATCCCTTTTCTTGAGCATGACGATGCCAATCGCGCCATGATGGGTTCAAACATGCAGCGGCAGGCTGTCCCCCTCCTGCGTCCAGAAGCGCCCATAGTCGGGACAGGCATGGAAAAGTATGTCGCCAAAGATTCCCGGGTACTCATCTATGCCCAATATCCCGGCGTCGTGGAATATGTGGATGCCACCCGAATCCGCATTCGCTATGAGCGTCCGCCCGAGGAGGCCCTCGTCAGCTTTGAAGAAGATACCGTAACCTATGAAATCCCCAAGTTTCAGCGCACGAATGAAAATACCTGCATCAATCTCCGACCTATTGTCTCTCGGGGACAGCGCGTAGAAGCAGGCCAGCCGCTGGTGGAGGGCTTCTCTATTGAGAACGGCGAGCTGGCTCTGGGCAAAAATCTCCTTGTCGCGTTCATGCCCTGGCAGGGCTACAACTTTGAAGACGCTATCGTTATTTCTCAACGACTCGTTCAGGACGATGCTCTCACTTCCGTTGTTATCCACGAGTACGAGGTAGAAGCCCGAGAAACAAAAGCCGGTCCTGAAGAGCTTACCCGGGAGCTCCCCAATGAATCCTCAGAGCGCATCAAATGGCTGGATGAAGAAGGCCTCGTCATGATCGGTACCGAAGTAAAAGAAGGCGATATTCTGGTGGGGAAGGTTACGCCGAAAGGCCAGACAGCCGACCTTTCTCCCGAAGAAAAGCTCCTGCGGCAGATCTTCGGCGAACGCAGTACCGACGTCAAGAGCACTTCCCTTGTCATGCCTCCCGCCACGCATGGTTATGTCATTGGTACCCGCCTTTATAGAAAAGATCGGAAAATCCGAGACACCAACCTCCGCCAGGAGAAAGAAAAAGCCTTAGAAGCGCAGTTTGAACGGCAGATAATCGCCCTTCGCGGCATCATGTATGAAAAGCTTTCTAAACTCCTCGAAGGCAAAAAGCTCGTTTCTGTGCGGGATAAGTACAATCAGGAGCTATTGCCGGCCTCCAAAAAAGCTACCAGTCGTTGGCTCTCTACCCTGAAATATGAAGAGCTCAGCCCCACAGGCTGGACGGATGATCCGCATACAAACCTGCTGATTGAACGGCTTTTCCAGAATTACATGGCCCTTTACAGTCGGTATGAAGCTGACCTCAAGCGGGAGAAACATTACCTCACTTCAGGGGATGAGCTACCGAATGGAGTTTTGAAGATGGCTAAGGTCTATGTGGCCACCAAGCGCAAAATCAAGGTCGGTGACAAGCTTGCCGGGCGCCACGGGAATAAGGGGGTCATCGCCAAAGTCGCCGCCATTGAAGACATGCCCTACTTAGAGGATGGTACGCCGGTGGATATTGTACTTAATCCCTTGGGTGTGCCTTCTCGGATGAATATAGGTCAGATATTTGAGGCGATTCTGGGGTGGGCGGGCTATAAACTTGGCAAACGCTATGAGGTGCCGCCTTTTGCGGGGGCCTCTTACGAGGAGGTCAATGCAGAGCTTGCCAGAGCTGGCCTTCCCAGAGATGGCCGTGTCTATCTGTACAATGGCCTGACGGGCGAGCGGTTTGATCAGCCTGCTACGGTGGGGGTTATTTATATGTTGAAGCTGGACCACATGGTAGACGACAAGATGCATGCCCGTTCGGTCGGTCCCTATGGGGTGGTAACCTCTCAGCCGCTTGGTGGGAAAGCTCATTTTGGTGGCCAGCGTTTCGGAGAAATGGAAGTCTGGGCACTGGAAGCTTTTGGGGCCTCTAACCTCCTGCAGGAAGTCCTCACCATCAAGTCCGATGATGTGGATGGTCGTATGAAAGCCCACGAAGCCATCATCCGAGGGGAGAATATTTCTTACTTCGGCGTGCCTGATTCCTTCCAGGTACTGGTGAATGAATTACGAGGTCTTGCTATAGATGTCCGCTTTGACTGAAAAATCCAATAAACCTATGGAAAAAGTTATAACAGCCAGCAAGCACACGGTTATTACCATTCCGACGCCATTCCAGCGTGTAACGCTGCGGCTGGCGTCTCCGGATCAGATTTTAGAGTGGAGCCGGGGCGAAGTCAAACGCCCGGAAACTATTGACTATAAAACTCACAAACCTGAGCCCCTGGGACTTTTTTGTGAGCAGATATTTGGTCCTGTACGGGATTATGAGTGCGCCTGTGGGAAGTATAAGGGAGCCCGGTATAAGGGATTGCGGTGTGATCGCTGTAATGTAGAAGTCATCGAAAAGAAGTGGCGTCGCGTACGCATGGGACATATTGCGCTGAAGGTCCCTGTGGTGCACCCCTGGTATTTTCGACATGTTCCGCCGAAGCTTGGGCTTCTTTTAGGCTACTCGGCTAAGAATCTGGAAAAAGTGGTGTATTACGATCTTTATGTCGTACTGGAGCCGGGAGACGCCACGCGGATTAAGAAAGAGCTTGAGGTGGGTTCTTTGCTTACGGCTGAGGAGTATAAGTCGATTCGGCGCAAGCTTGAGGAGGAAGCGCAGCGGGACCCGGCGGTTCGGCCTGATAGTCTGGTGGTGAAGATGGGGGCCGAAGCTTTAGAAGAGATTTTACAGAAGCTGGATTTAGACCGGCTTTCGCAGGATCTGCGGTCGCGTATTTTGAATGAGCATTCGCAGCAACGGCGGTCGGAGCTTTTGCGGCGGCTAAAAGTGGTGGAGGAGTTTCGTTCGGCGAATCGGCGGATTGAGAATCGGCCGGAGTGGATGATTTTGCGGGTGATTCCGGTGGTACCGCCGGAGCTTCGGCCTTTAATTCCGCTGCCCGGGGGGCGCTTCACGGTATCTGACCTGAATAACCTGTATCGGATGCTGATTCAGCGAAACAATCGCCTGCGCCGCATGATGGAAAATCGGGTGCCGGTTATTCTGCTGAATAATGAGCGGCGCATGCTGCAGGAAGCCGTGGATGCCCTCATGGATAGCTCACGAAAGCGCAATCAGACCCGTGCAGCGGCCGAAAGCGCTTCCGGTCGGCTCTATCGTTCCCTCAGTGATAATATCCGGGGCAAACAGGGGCGATTTCGTCAGAACCTCCTGGGCAAACGGGTAGACTACTCCGGCCGCTCGGTCATCGTCGTTGGTCCCCACCTGCGCCTCCACGAGTGTGGCCTGCCCAAGGATATGGCAGTAGAACTTTTCAAACCCTTTATCATTCGGGACCTGCTGGCACAACGGATTGTTCGCACCGAAAAAAGCGGGCGTCGGCTCGTAGAGCGTAAAGACCCCGTTATCTGGCCAATCCTTGAGAATGTTTTGAAGGGGCATCCGGTTCTTCTGAATCGGGCGCCTACCCTGCATCGGCTGGGGATTCAGGCTTTTCAACCCCGGCTGGTAGAGGGGAAAGCGATCCAGCTTCACCCGCTGGTGTGCACAGGATACAACGCCGACTTCGATGGCGATCAGATGGCTGTGCATGTGCCGCTCAGTCAGCCGGCGATTGTGGAGGCGATGGTCCTTATGCTTTCCAGCCACAATATCCTGCACCCGGCCAATGGCGCCCCTATCGCTGTACCTTCACAGGATATGGTTCTGGGGCTCTATTACCTCACCAAAGAGCTACCCGGTGCCCGGGGCGAAGGCGCAATGTTTGGGAGTATGAGTGAGGCCTTACAGGCTTACGAGGCCGGTAAAGTCGCCCTCCACGCCCGAGTAACCGTCCGCTTGCCCTCCGGAGAGAAAGTCCTTACGACGATTGGCCGGATCATCTTCAATCAGACACTCCCTGCCGGGATGCCGTTTGTCAACCAGCTCCTGACCAAAAACGCCATTCGTGATGTGATTATGGAGGTCTTTCGCCGTACGGATCATCGGGTTACGGCGGAGTTTTTAGACCGTATTAAGGAACTGGGCTTCCAGAGTGCCTTTGAGAGTGGGGTTTCATTCACGCTGTATGATGTGATCGAGCCTTCTAATAAGCAAGCTTTGATAGAGAAGGGTTTTGAGGAGCGTGAGCAGATTCGGGCGGAGTATCAGATGGGCCTTATTAGCGATAGTGAGCGGTACAACAAGATCATTGACCTCTGGACGAAAACGTCGAATGAGATTTCGGATCGGCTGATTCGGGAGCTTTCGGAGCACCAGGATGGTTTCAATCCGATTTATATGATGATGCATTCTGGGGCGCGGGGTTCTCGGGAGCAGGTTCGGCAGCTCTGTGCACTGCGGGGGCTGATGAATAAGCCGCAGCGTCGTCTGGGGGCCCGGGAGATTATTGAGACGCCCATTCTTTCCAGTCTGCGAGATGGTCTGAATGTGATAGAGTATTTTATTTCCACGCATGGAGCCCGGAAGGGTATGGCCGATACTGCGCTCAAAACGGCCGATGCCGGTTATCTTACCCGGAAGCTGGTAGATGTAGCGCAGGATATTGTGATTACGGAGGAAGATTGTGGGACGATGCGGGGGCTTCGGCTCACGGCACTGTATGATGAAAATGAGGAACTGGTGGAGTCGCTGGCCAGTCGGATTGCGGGGCGCTTTTCGCTCAACGATATCTTTCATCCGGCGACGGGTGAAAAACTCGTGGGCGCCAGTGAAGAGATCACCGATGAAATAGCTAAGGCCATAGAAGGGGCGGGCATCGAGGCGGTGATTGTGCGTTCGCCGATTACCTGTGAGGCAGAGCATGGGATATGCCAGAAGTGCTATGGTCGGCACCTGGCTATTGGCCGTCTGGTGGAGATTGGAGAAGCGGTCGGGGTGATTGCCGCGCAATCCATTGGCGAGCCCGGTACGCAGCTTACCATGCGCACCTTTCACACCGGGGGAACGGCTCAGCGTATCACCGGCCAGAATAGCATCAAGGCCAAACACGACGGCATAGTAGAATTCACCGATAACCTCCAGACCCTGATCCGAACCTACCGGGGCACCGAGGAGGTGGTCGTCATCAGTCGGACCACAGAAATGTACATAAAGCATCCACAAACCGGACATATTCTCCAGCGGGCGGATGTACCTTATGCCTCTATACTGCATGTAGAGCCGGGAAGCACGGTGCAAAAAGGTCAGGAGATTTGCTCATGGGATCCGTATGCGCGGCATATCTTGAGCACCCAGGCCGGTCGGGTGAAATGGGTAGACCTCATTGAAAATGAAACTTATCGCCGGGAACGCATCGAAGAAGCCCAGCAGGACGAGTACATCGTCATAGAAACCTCTAATCGGTTTGTTTCACCGGCCCTGCACATTGTCAATGATTACGATGAGCCGATAGAGACCTACTCTTTGCCGGTGGGGGCTCGTATTACCGTATCGGATGGTATGACGGTGTCGGCAGGGCATATCCTGGCCCGGACGCCCGTACAGGCGGCCCGGACAGCCGACATAACGGGTGGGCTGCCTAGAGTTACCGAACTCTTTGAGGCCCGTTCCCCCAATGGGGCCGCTGTATTAGCGGAGATTGATGGTATTGTCAAAATAGGGCGCCGTCGCTCTAATAATCATGAGATTGAGATAGAGTCTCCGGATGGTCGGATGCGGGTGCTCCATAAAGTTCCTACGACCCGACTGCTTCTGGTGCAGACGGGCGACAAGGTACGAGCCGGTCAGCCGCTCTGTGATGGCCCCATTAGCCCGCATGATATCTTAAGGATACTGGGCATTACGGCGGTATCGGAGTATCTTTTGCGAAATATTCAGCTCATTTACGCGCCGCAGGGAGTCAAAATCAGTACGAAGCACTTGGAGATCATTCTGCGGCAGATGATGCAAAAAGTACGGATAGTAGATCCTGGCGATACGGTTTTCCTGCAGGATGAAGCGGTGGATAAGGCGGAACTCCAGCAGGAGAATGCGCTCTTATCGGGCCGTTACATCGTGACGGATCCGGGAGACCAGGCGGGATTGGCTGTGGGTGAACTGCTCACCTATTATCAGCTTTCGTACTACAACGAAGCCCTGAGGGCGGAGGGTAAGCGGCCTATTGCAGCGCGTTTAGCGCGTCCGGCGATTGCGGAGCCTATTCTTCTGGGGATATCTCGGGCAGCTTCTACGACTCGCAGCTGGCTCTCGGCGGCGTCTTTCCAGGAAACGGTAAGAGTGCTGATCGATGCGGTTGTGGAGGCTAAAACCGACGAGCTTGTTGGCTTGAAGGAAAATGTGATTACGGGACAGAAGATTCCCGCAGGGACCGGATACTTTGAACGGCAGAAGCAGAAGCAGCCGGCTTTACCGATTCTGGTCCCTGAGCTCGTGGAAGCGCTCAAATCCCCTGCACCTATTGCCGAAAGTCCCGCACCTAAAAAAGCCTCTGCCCGCACCCGACGCTCCATGAAGAAGTCCTCCACATGAGTACGATCGGTGCGGTAGCGGCGGCGCTGGATGCCTGGGCTCCCCCTGCATGGGCTGAGTCCTACGATAATGTCGGGCTCTTGTGGGGGGATGCTCAGGCGCCTGTTCGGGGGGTTTTGACCACATTAGATATTACGCCTGCCGTACATCAGGAGGCCTGTGAAGTAGGGGCCAATCTGATTGTGGCGCATCATCCGATATGGTTCGGGACTCGGACGCGTCTGGACTATGAAGGATACGCCGACCGACTTATCTATCAGCTCATAAGGGATGATATAGCCGTGTACGCGGCTCATACGAATGCCGATCAGGCCCGGGATGGGGTTAGCTATGCGTTATGTGAAGCTCTGGGGTTGCGTCCGCTGGGTTTTGTCAGGGCTGTTTCTGAGGCACATGGCATAGGTTATATCGGAGAGTGGCAGGAGGGTATGGCGCTTGATCACTTCTGGGCGTACCTTCGGGAGCGTCTGCAGGTGCCGTTTTTGCGCCACAGTCAGGGAACTTCGGCTTATATCCGGCGGGTAGCGATCTGTGGTGGAGCCGGTAGTTTTATCCTGCCCGAGGTCATCCGTGCAGGTGTAGATGCCTTCCTAACGGCCGATATCCCGTACCATCGTTTTTTTGAGGCGGAGGGTCGGGTTTGGCTCGTGGATATAGGTCATTTTGAGTCGGAGCGCTTCATTGCAAAAACCTTTGCCCATCGCATCAAGAGCGCTTTTCCTAACCTCTCCGTTTATGTCTCTCGTATAAAAACGAATCCCATTCATTACGCCATATGATAACCGTAGAAACGACCGACACGCGTGAAAAGCTGGTAATGCTTGTTGAGTTACAGATTTATTACAATCGGCTTTATACACTATTACAGCGAGAAGGTGATCTGCCCAAGCAGATTCAAGACTTAGAGTATCAGGCGCAAGCCCTTCATAAGCAAATTAATGATAAGTTATCAGACCTCAAGCGCATGGAAAATGAGATCAGCCAGCTTCATGTGAGTAATGATACCTTACTGGATCACATTCAGAAGCTGGAAAAGAGTTTATTGCAGTTGCGTTCTGACGAGCATGTCTTTCGAATAGAGACCGAGATTAAGGAGGCTCGGCTCACGACAGAAAAGAACAAGCGGGATATTCGCATTCTTTCGCAGAAGGCGGAGGTTTTGCGGGGAGAGGTGCGAGAGCGAGAGATGCAGTTAGAGCGGATTGAAGCTATGCGAGCCGAGAAGGAGGCTCGTCTGAATGAAATTAAGAAGCAGACGGCGGAGCATCGATCTATCGTGGAGGGTCAGATTCGGCGCTTACAGCGGGTTCTGGCGGAGCACGATTCCCGCCTGTATCGCCTCTTTGAGCGGCGTATTCGGGCCCTTAGAGAAGAGAAAGCCCTGATTCCTATTGTAGAAATCTCTACGGAAAAAGGAGAAAAGCGGGTCGCCTGTGGGGGGTGTTTTACTCTTTTGCCCAGGCAGCTGGAGTGGGAGGTAGGGAATAGAAATGCCTTATACATCTGCGAGAGCTGTGGTCGCTTTATGGTAGATGCCGCGCTGTTTGAAGAGGTGGCTGCTCGTCTCTCTTAGCTTAGGGTGGGCCCAACGGTCAAGTTTTCTGTATGCCCTGTGGGATCTTAACTTTGAAGCCGCCGAACGAGAAGCCCTGTTAGAGTGGAATGCTTCGTACCAGACCTGGGACCAGCACCGTATTGCTTTTTTTCGGGCGCTTTTCCCGCTCAGCCGGGCAGAGAGGCTGGCATTCTGGGAGCATACCCGGCTTTCAGAACGGCTCTTCGAGCGGCAAATAGCCCCCACTCTCCCGGAGCTCACAGCAGACATGTATCTGCAACGCGCCATTATACATGTGCTGGAACGAGAGTGGGTAGCGGCAGGGATGAGCGCCTGGAAAAGCTGGACTTTTCTACGGAAGGGCATATCCAGAGACCCTCTGACCGCCCAACTAAAGGGAATATGGCAGGTTATCTTTTCGTCTCTACCACCGCCTTACGATAACTTTATACCTTCCACGCCACAGAGCCATTATGAAGAGGCATGCCGACTTTTAGCGCAAGCTGCCCGGCCAGACGCCTATACTGCCATAGAAGCCTCTGTGCTGTATTTATCAGTCTTGAAGAACTTTGATACGACGGCTTCTTTATGGGTGGATTCGTGTAAAGCTCGTCTTTTTTCTGAGAAGCCGCCACCGTATTTATGGCAGTTTTTATTAGCCCTTTATGCATGGGAGGAAGGGGATGTAGGGGAAGCGGAGCGCCTGTGGCAGGGGTTGGTGGCGCGGCCTGCTATTCAGCGTTTTCCGTATCCGCTCTACTGGCTGGGCAAGCTTTATGCCTTTCAGGGAGCATGGGACCGAGCCGAGGAGTCCTGGCAACGCTTTGTTATCTTTCAGTTAGAACCTCATGGGGTAGCGGCTCAATACGGATGGAGGGGGTTAGGGGCGTGGATGCGAGCCGATACGGCGCTGGCCCGGCACTACTGGACGCAGTGTCTTGCCTATGATCCTCTTTGGGACGAAGATATCTGGCTCCAGAGCCTGGCCCGAAACTGGCTCAAAAATCCTCCCTCCCCCACCGAAATAAGGCTCTGGAAAGCCCGTTTCGCCATAGAAATAGCCCGTTACGACCAAGCAAAAGCTCTTTTAGAACCCCTCCGGGAATCCCTGCTTCAGTTGGATAATAGCGAGAAAGCTCAGGTGTACTACCTCTATGGCCGAATATATCATAAAACGGGAAACATAGAGGGAGCAAAGTTTGCCTATTATCAGGCCACTCGTCAGGCAACCCCTCATAATCTATACGTTCGGGCCTATGCGGCTTATTACCTGGCAAGGCTTTACGAACGCGAAGCAGACTGGCACAATGCACGAATGTATTTTACCGAAGCACAGACCATCGCCCGGGAAGCCAAACGCCTGGCTATCCTGCAAAAAGCCCGGGCCGGGTACTGGCGCATTCAGGATAAGCGTTACCTTATTCCCGCAGACCCGAAGTCAAAACGATAATGACGGAAATGTTGTTTCTTTGTAATCATGTTTGAACGGGCCGTTCGCCAGTGGCTGCCGCCTCAGTTTCGCCTGGAAGGATGGGATAGTGTAGAGCCGTATGTAGAAGCCATGAAAACGGCTGAATGGCGAAGCTTTTCAGATTTTCATCTCTGGCTCCAGAGACTCAATGAGTTAGAAGCGGTCATCAGTGAAGAATCAGCATGGAACTTTATCAGATTTACCCAGAATACGCAGGATGAGTCCAGCAGAACCGCTTATGAGCGCTATATCAGGGAGATTCAACCCCGCTTTTCCGAAGCCCGGTATGAACTGTATAAGCGCTACTGGGAGTCTCCATGGCGCGCCCTCCTCCCCGAAGAAGAGTTTCTTAACTTCAATCGGGCCGTTCAGAACTACCTTTCTTTATACAACCCTGAAAATGTCGCCTTAGAGACCAGGGCAGAGCTTTTAGCCAAAGAGTATAACGAGATTATTGGGGGGATGACGGTAGAGGTGGACGGGCAGACGTTTACCCTGCCGCAGGCGAGTTTATTCCTGGAGTCGCAGGACCGTGCCCGGCGAAGGGAGGTCTGGGAGAAGATTCAGGCTATTCGAGCCGCTCATCAGGACCACCTGGACGAAATTATGTCAGAGCTGGTGGCGATTCGTACGCAGATAGCTCGGAACGCGGGGTTTGATAACTACTACGACTATCGGTTTCGGCAGTTGGGGAGGTTTGATTGGACGGTGGAACTGTGCCATGAGTTTCATCGGGTGGTAGAAGGGGTGGTGCGGCGCCTGTATCGGCGGGTCCTTCTGTATCGAAAGCATCGCCTTGGGCTGGAAGGATTATTTCCCTGGGACTTACAGGTAGATGTATGTGATGGGACGGGCGCCTTGCGTCCCTTCCAGACAGAAAAAGAGCTTATTGAGAAAGGGTTATCTCTCTTTGATCGCCTTCATCCCCGGATCGGCACCCAGGTACGATACATGTACGAAATAGGTCATCTGGATCTCTTTTCCCGCCCCGGAAAGGCTCCCGGCGGCTACAACTACACCCTGCAAGAGAGTGGTTTGCCCTTTATCTTCATGAATGCGGCTGGCTCTCATAGCGATCTCGTTACACTTATTCATGAGGTGGGACATGCGGTACATACTTTTCAGTCCCGCCATATTCCGTATGTGCTTTTGCGTGATTACCCCTCAGAAGTTGCTGAACTGGCCTCTATGGGGCTCGAGCTAATGGCCTTACACCACTTAGAGGTGTTTTACCCGTCTCTGAGAGATCAGGCTCGTGCGTGGTTCCAGCAAGTCTCTCGTACGATTACGGTCCTGCCCTGGATAGCGACTGTAGATGCCTTTCAGGAATGGATATACAAGAATCCCCATCACACAGCCGCAGAGCGACGGGAGGCCTGGACAAAAATCTACAGGCGCTTCCATGGACCAGATGTGATATGGCCCGATGGCGCCCTGGAAATCCTATGGCAGCGACAGCTCCACATCTTTGACTACCCGCTCTACTATATTGAGTATGGCATCGCTCAGATTGGGGCTTTACAACTCTGGTACCACTACGAGCAGAATCCACAACAAACGCTGGAGCGCTACCTGTATGCCTTATCTCTGGGCTATACTCGCCGCGTGCCCGAAATCTACGAAGCCGCCGGCGTGCGATTCTGGTTTGATTTGCCGCTCTTAGAGGAATTATTCCGATTTATTATCAGCCAGCTCAAAAAGGTTCGTACCTGGATGTCCACGGATGCTCTGGTGTGAGAGGCCGCTTGTAAGCAGGGAGAGATGAAACATGCCGTTTGAAGCGTCCGATTGGAGCTCATTCCTCTCTTACGCCCGTACTCATCCCCCACTCATGCAGGGGTGAGCTTCTCCCCGTGGTTACGGGTCAATGTATATTTACCAATCTGAGTCAAAAACTCTCTGAATACAGGTCGGACCCTCAGCACGAATTCAAGGCCTCCGATGATGAATGGCCTTCTGAAAAGAAAGTAAACAGTCTCAAACGGTATTTTGCCAAAAGACGAATCAGTACTCGTTCATAAAGCTGCGCAATACAGAAACCCCCTTCCCAAACCCTTCCCCCTCACGAGGAGGAAGGGCTGGGGTTGGGGGTTAAGGTAGTTTATAACTCAGATTTTATTAATCTCAGGCAAAAACTCCTTGAATGCAGGTCAGTTTACCCCATAAAGTTTGGGTCCTTCAGTGCGAATAGCTACTCTGAAATGGCTCCGAAAGGTATAATTACTAACGCTGAGGTGTGCTTTGCCGTTAGACTGCTGCCCTTTGCAAACTCTCCACAAACTCTAACCACCCGGCCGGCACATTCTGTCCAGGTTTACGAGCGCCAAAGACCCATAAAACCTCCTCACCGCGTGGAGAAAATATCTCCAGCGAATAAATGTCTCCCTCACGGGTGGGCTTTTTCACAAGGTATAAATGACCCAGGCCTTCGGGATTGAAGTGTAAGGTGAGCTTGGAGCCGTGGAAGTTATGCCAGCCCCGTTCGTAAGTGACAGAGGATACCGGACCTGTGTAAATCTGATGGATGCCGGCATTGCCCACGAAAAACATGATAGGAGTCTGAGTGCTCTGTACCCAGTGGAGGAAGTACTCCCACTGGGCCCGGGAGAGGGACCAGGTAAAATGCCCTTCGGCGGCCCGGAGCGCGGCTAACCGACTGACTTGGTGTCGACGCAGCAGCGCAAAGAAATCATGCGTGTCTGCAAGCCCGGCCCAATCCTGGAGAAAGCTTTCCCGGTCGTTGGGGCCTTCCTGAACGGGCAGAGGCGGCTCGGGAGCAATTAAGTCCGGCTCAAACGACTGCTCGGGATGTAAAAAAGACTCCTTGAAAGTCTGCCATTTTTCAGGGGCCTCGGGGCCTGAGAAATAGACTTTGTGAATGCTCTCGCCCCAGGGAGTAAAAATCTGAATGCTATACAGCGATCGTCCAGCCTTTTGCGTATGGACTGCAAAAGCATGGGCCCAGTGATTTAGATAACAGCGTAAATCCAGGGCTGGCGGGGCATCGTGAAATACTGCCACTGGCCCTTCAAAGGTCGGTCTGGGATAAGGGCCGGTATTTTCAATGACTGCCCAAGTATTGCGGCTGAGGCCCATGAGGTCGCCCTGCTGGCTCAGATTTTCCAGGAGCGGGCGCCAGTCGGGCCTGAGCCGAAAAACAGACTTTCCGAGCTCTAAACTTAGAAGCGCCATTTCGCTCACGCCCAGAAGTGCAGCGGCCTCGCGCAGATACAGATGGGGGTTCTGGCTTCGCAGGTGCTCGTATGTCTCCCGCAGACTCTTCATGTCCATGGCGCAAAAGTACAGATTTAGACTGAATCTAAATCTCATGGGTACTGCTCCGGTACCTCAAATCCGTGTACTTTTGCGGCGATGACTCAGGTCGGTATCAATGGCTTTGGCCGAATTGGGCGACTGGTTTTTCGGGCTCTTCTGGAAAAGCCCGGTATCAGCATCCGTCAGATTAATGACATTACGGACCCGGCCACTCTGGCCCATCTCCTCAAATACGATTCTGTACATGGGCGCTTTCCTTATCCTGTTTCGGTGGAGGGCAGTTATCTGATGGTAAGGGACCAGCGCATTTTGATAACCGCTGAGAAGGACCCTTCTCAGCTGGGCTGGGACAGGGCAGGGGCGGAGATTGTAATTGAATCCACGGGTAAATTTACGGATGGAGCGGAAGCTCGTAAGCATTTAGCGGCTGGCGCTAAGAAGGTAATCATCTCGGCACCGGCCAGTGGCGATATAGATGCTACTATCGTTTTAGGTGTGAATGACCACATTCTCACGCCTTCGATGCGGGTGATTTCGAATGCCTCCTGCACGACAAACTGCCTGGCCCCTATGGTGAAGGTCCTGGATGAATCCTTTGGGGTGGAGCAGGGTTTTATGAATACGGTTCATGCGTATACGGCGGATCAGCGTTTGCAGGACGCCCCTCACAAGGATCTGCGTCGGGCTCGAGCCGCCGCCCTGAATATCGTTCCCACCACCACGGGAGCAGCGAAAGCGGTCGGCCTGGTCCTTCCCCACCTCAAGGGTAAGCTGGATGGCATTGCTCTTCGCGTGCCCGTTCCAGATGGCTCCGTTACGGATTTCGTCGCTATCCTGAAAAAAAAACCCTCCAAAGAGGAGATTAATGCCGCTTTCAAAGCGGCAGCACAGGGCTCTCTTAAGGGCATCCTGGAATACTCCGAAGATCCGCTCGTCTCCACGGATATAATTGGTAATCCCCACTCCTGCATTTTTGATGCGCAAAGCACCATGGTTATTGGTCCTATGGTGCGCGTGCTGGGCTGGTACGACAACGAATACGGCTACTCCTGCCGTACGGCTGATCTTGTAGAACGTCTGGCGGTTTTACGCTAATGGATATGCGCCTGCCTACCCTTTACGAGGGGGATTTTTCGGGGAAGCGGGTTTTCGTTCGGGTAGATTACAATGTTCCCGTTCAAGAGGGCGTGATTCAGGATGATCGGCGGATTCGGGCGAGCTTGCCGACGCTGGACTACCTTCTGTCTCGGGGAGCCAGTCTGGTTTTAGCTTCGCACCTGGGTCGTCCCAAGGGGGGCCCCGATCCCAAATATTCTCTCGCTCCCATCGCCACTCATCTCAGTGGACTTTTGAATCGGCCCGTTCGCCTTGTAGTGGACTGGACTTCTCCCGTTTCCCTTCAGCCTGGTGAAGTGGTCCTCCTGGAGAATCTTCGCTTTCATCCCGGAGAAACGCAAAACGACCCTGAATTGGCCCGCCTTTTATTTCGTTGGGCGGATGTGTATGTCTGTGATGCTTTTGGTAGTGTGCATCGCGCCCACGCCTCTGTCGATGCGCTTCCCAGGCTCTTCACGCACCGATACGCGGGCCTTTTGCTTATGGCCGAATGGGAAAATGCCCAGCGTGTCCTTTCAAACATTACACCCCCATACCTTCTCATTGTGGGCGGCGCCAAAGTAGCCGACAAATTGCCAATCCTGCAAAATCTGCTTGATAAGATAGATCGACTTTTGATTGGAGGCGGCATGAGCTATACCTTCCTCAAAGCTCAGGGCCTTCCCATAGGCAGGTCCCTCTGCGAAGCGGAGCATATAGAAGCCGCCCGCACCATTCTCTCCACCCTGCAAGCCCGAGGTAAAAAGTTCCTTCTTCCCCTTGACTCGGTAGCTGCGACGCAGTTTGCAGAGAATGCCCCGCCACGGGTCTTTCTTCATCTACCCGATCAGTTTCCCGAGGAGTATATGGGGTTAGATATCGGACCCCAAACGATTGCTTCTGCGAGAACTTTCATTGAGGGTGCGAGAACGATCCTCTGGAATGGGCCGATGGGGGTCTTTGAGTGGAAATCCTTTCAAATGGGCACCCTTCGCATAGCTGAGTTTGTCGCTGAAGAAACCCAGGCCGGCGCTTACAGCCTGATTGGGGGGGGCGATACTGCCAGTGCCATAGAGATGCTGGGTCTTTCGGAAAAAGTGAGTTTTGTTTCTACCGGTGGTGGCGCGCTTTTGGAGTTGCTTGGAGGTCAAACCTTACCGGGTATAGCGGCCCTCTTCTCCTAAAAACCGTCCTGAATGATTCCGCATGGTCTCAGAGCCTTTGCCTTCTTTCTGCCCGCTCTCATCGGAACGCCTCTATTTGGGCAGATTTACTGGCAAAGCATAGACGCAGCGTTTCAGCGGGCTCGCTTCCAGGAGCGCCTGCTGCTGATTTACATTTATACGCCCTGGTGCAGTCCCTGCATTATGATGGACCAGAATGTCTGGAGTCACCCGCTGATTGCTAACTATGCCACGGCTAACTTCCATTGCGTTCGTCTCAATGCCGAGGACCGCGACTCTATCCCCTTCAACGGCACCCGCTTCCCCTATCTGCCAGAATTGCATGCCAATCAGCTGGCATATCTTTTGTTAGAAGGTAATATGCAATACCCGGCTATTGTGTTGATGGAGCCTTCGGGGGAGGTGATCCTTGCTCTACGGGGTTATTACAAGCCTGCTCTTATTGATACGCTCCTTCACTACTTCGCCACCCGAAGCTATCATCGCATAAGCTGGGAAGATTATCAAAAGGAATATCAGTCTCAACTATGAGTGAAATCCGAGAAGAGCAAAACCCTACCATTCCACTGCCGGCGGAAGATACCGGAATGGAACCCCATTCAGAAGGCGATAGGGTAGGGGGGCCCCTGCCTGAATCCCATGGGGAAGAGCTCTTTCAACTGAGAGCGGAGGTGGAAAGGCTTTCGGCAGAAGTGGAAAAATGGCGGGATCAGGCTCTGCGTGCCGCAGCCGATTTCGAAAATTTTCGTCGGCGCATCCAGCGCGAACTATCCCAGCAAATCGTTCAGGCGCAGGGAGATATTTTGCGGGCTCTTTTACCCGTCATTGACAGCATAGAGCGCGGTTTGTACTCTGCCGAAAAGGCTCCTGACCTTCCAAAGCTTCAGGAAGGCCTCCGCCTCACCCTTTCCCAGCTCCACAAAAGCCTGGAAAGACTGGGACTTGAAACCATCCGTCCCCAGATTGGTGATGTCCCCGACCCTGAGAAGCACGAGGTCCTTTCTACCCAGCCGGCTCCGGCCCCCACAGGTGTCAGTACCATCTTAGAAGTCGTAGAGCCCGGCTACCTGTATAAAGGCACCCTTCTGAGGCCTGCCCGTATCATCGTCAGTGAATGAGCCATACACAGATAGACTACTATGAAGTTCTGGGGGTATCCCGGAATGCTGACCAGGAAACCATCAAAAAAGCCTACAGACGCTTAGCTCTGGAATACCATCCCGACCGAAATCCCAATAACCCCGAAGCCGAAGAGCGATTCAAACTCATCAGTCAGGCGTATGAGGTTCTGAGTGACCCGGAAAAGCGCCGGGAATATGATCTTTTCGGTCGGGTTGGGGCTTCTCCGGCTTCAGGGTCGTCGTATGCAGATCCCTTTGCCCAGATTATCGAAGAATTTTTCCGGGGTGCCTATGGAGGCGAAGCCCGTCGCCGTTCAGGTCCCGTCCGTGGGCCCCAGGGTTCGGACATTACCACTCATGTTCGGATTTCCTTAGAAGAAGTCCTCAAAGGCGCTAAGAGAACCGTTACCTACAGGCGTCAGGTTCCCTGTGAGGCCTGTAATGGTACGGGACATGCAGAGAAAAAGCCTCCTATATGCACCAGATGCGAGGGTAGTGGTCAGGTTGCTTATCGGGTGGGGGGCGGCTTTTTTCAGCAGATTATCTATCAAACCTGCCCCACCTGTCAGGGAAGTGGGTACCATAACTCCAATCCCTGCCGAAATTGCGGTGGTACCGGCCTCACCGAAACCGAAACTACGCAGGAGATAGAACTTCCTCCCGGGTTAGAGAACGATACCACACTGGTTTTGCGCGGGGCCGGTCACTTTGGTCCCTGGAATGGTCCTCCCGGAGATCTGCTGATCCATGTCCAGGAAGAGCCTCACCCAGTTTATAGCAGGGAAAAAGAAAATCTCTTTTATGAAGCCTGGGTAAGCTATCCGGATTTAGTATTGGGGACCACTATCAGCATTCCTCTTTTGACGGGTGAAAGTCATATCTTGAAGATTCCTGCAGGAACAATTTCGGGTGAAGTTTTTGAGATTGAGGGGCAGGGGCTTCCCCATCGTAAAGGGCGTCGGCGGGGCAAACTCTTCGTTCAGGTTCATGTATGGGTGCCTAAAAAACTCAATTCTGAAGAGCGCAAAGCCTTAGAGGCCCTGCGAGCCCATAAAGCTTTTCAACCACATTCGCAGGCTCCCGAAAAAAGCTTCTTTGCTCGTCTGCGCGAGTTTTTTAGCAAAAGTGCGTAACTTTACCATTCCATGCGGACTGCACCCTGGAATATTCTGCTCCTTCTGATTTACATTGTGCTGGGTTGTCGTCGTACCCTGCCCCTACCCACTTACGAGAGCGGCGTATCCCTATTTCCCACGGACAGTGGCCTTAGCTGGACCTACCTCGTTAGAGAAACCACCTATACCACTACGGGGCCTTTAGCGCATAGCTACTACTTGCGGCTGCGCATAGATAGCGCCATGAGGGACGCATACGGCCGTCCTTCCCGGTATGTAATCTGGGATACGGCGCCATTCGTAGATAGCACGCGGTGGGGTTTCTTTCGGGTAGGCCTTATCTACCGGGATAACCAGCAGGCTGAGATCTGGGAAAATAACACCCGCCTCCTTATGCTGCGCTTTCCTCTCTCTCCGTACTTACGATGGAACCGCTACGAGTATACCGACCTTCCCCGTGAAATCTGCCGGTACGCTCATATAGATACCGCCTGGCAGGTCTTAGACAAGCTTTATCCCCATTCTGTCTGGGTGATTCGCCGGGCCGATACCACCGCCCTTTTAGAACGCGCTTACTTTTATGAGGCCTATCAGCGAGGCACGGGACTGATTCATGTATGCGAGCGCTACGATAAGTTTGACTTAGACAATAATGGTTTTCTGGTACGGAATACGGATAGCTATTATCGCGAGCTTCTTCTGCTGCACCGCTAAGGCGCAAAAAGTCTTACCTGGATTCTATATATCCAGCAGAGGCTTCAGTTATGACCCCTATTATGAAAAAGCTATCCTCACAAATAGTGATAGCCTGCTTCTGGGGAAGGCTTCATTTATTTTATCTTTGGCTCAGGCAATCTGTTACCAGTCTTCGCCGGATACGCTTTGCAATCTTCACCTTTTATCACCCAGTGAGTGGCCTCCTGTTTACTATCAAGTTTCTCGTTTGCATCTTCATGCGGAAAGATATCCTATCTTATATGCTCGAAGTAACAGGCTCATTACAGAAGAAGGCTACAAACTAAAAGCTTCTGTGGTCTTACAAAAGATAGTTTTTTCCGATACGGTTCGGCGGGAGTATGATTTTTCTTTACCGGGCTCTGGATGGAAGGAGGCCTTGATAGATAGCCTGGACCGCTACCTTCGTGGCTTATGATGAAGTTTCGAGCTATACTGCAAAGGTACGCAGGGTGGATGGGCTTCCTGGCGATTGTGGCGGTGGCCTGTGCCGGACCGCGCTCAGGGGCTAAAAAACGGCGTAAAGTTCGTATGCCCTGTCCGTGCAACCTGTATTTCCGTTTTCCCGTATATTTGGCGTATGCGAGTCAAAAAGAGTGCGAAAGCAGTACTGGCCTTGAGTGGGCTTATTGGCATTACCATAATAATAGGGGCGTGTGCCGCTGGACGGACAGGTAAACATTCCAGCACATGGCAGCGGTCGGGTTCTTGCCCCGCTACCCGGGTGGATAATCATGTCTACTGAACTGATAAAAAAGGTGCGAGGGGAGCCCTCTTTGCGTGTGCTCCCCTCGCAGAGAAACCCCTTTTAAGGTATTAGTCCTGTTCGTCGGTTGAAGTCTCTTCTCTTACATACCCGGCGGGAATCCGGAAAAGCTCTTCTTCGGGCACTTTCTGACTGATCTCTGTCGCAAGGAAGACAATCTGCAAGTCTACACCGGGTACCCTTGAAACGACCTTTAGGGGAAATCCCGCTACCTGAAACCCCTGAGCTATGGGGCTACGGACTCCCTGAGGCGCCTGAAACTGAGGTGTAGCCCAGATTTCTACCTTCACGGGTCCCTGCTCGCTCTCCACTGTGGCCTCGTATTTATCTACGGGATAGCCGAGTATCTTGGTCTTTTCCTTAGTCTTTTTGAGTTCAGGCTTTTTAGTGTCGTCTTTTTGCTCATCTTCTATGGTCTGCTCGCTATAAGTTTGAAGTGAGGGGCGGAGGACATAGATTTTTTTAGCTGAGAGGTCTGTGATGGCAACCATTTCGCCCATGTCGGCCCTTGTTCTATTCCCCCGGTAATGAACGACAACGCGTTCGGGTAGCGCATCTCGGAGCATGTCCGCCATCTGTTTGGCCATTTCACCTTCAAATCGGGTACTGTAAACTACTGTACCCTCAAATGTCTTCTGGGCTAAAAGCAGCCCCGTCAAAAGGATGAGGTATCGCATAAGCTATATGGATTTGCTTGGAATAGTTTGTTTGTAATAGGTAATCGTCTCTATTAGAATGTCTTCCAGAGATTTTTGGGGAGTCCAGCCGAGCCAGGTAGAGATTTTATTGATATTAGGGGTTCTGGCGAGCATGTCCTCAAAACCTGGCCCATAGGCTTTTTCATAGGGGATGAAAGAGAGGGGGGAAGGGCTATGAGTCAGGTTCTTGATTTTCTCGGCGAGGGCGCGGATAGAGATTTCTATGGGATTTCCGATGTTGAAAATCTCGCCCCAGGGGGGCTGAGGCGGGTCGAGTAAGAGCTGGTGGATAGCCTTTACGGCATCACTTACATGCAAAAAGGAGCGTCGCTGCTCACCATCGCCGTATATGGGTATGGGTTCCCCCGCTAAGGCCGCTCGCACCATATTGGGAATGACCATACCATAGGCGGCGGACTGGCGAGGTCCTACGGTGTTGAAGAAGCGCACGACCACGAAGGGCGCCTGTTGTTCCCGATGATAAGCTACCGCCAGCGCTTCTTTGGCCAGCTTGGTAATCGCATAGATCCAGCGATGCTTGGCGGGGGATCCTAAAAGAAGGGGGAGGTCTTCTGATAAGCTGGTTACCTCTGGTAAAACCTCCTGAAGGCGTCCATAAACCTCACTGGTAGAGGCTACAAGGGTAGGAATACCTTCCCTGGCAGCTGCTTCTAAGACGTAATCTGTCCCTCTAAGCCCCTCCAGGGCGGTAGAGAGCGGTTCCTGCAGGACGCGTTTTACGCCCACGACAGAGGCCAGATGAAAGATGGCATCTTTTCCCGCTACCAGGGACTGGATAGTCTGTTTATCTTCTACAGATCCTTCTACGAAAGTGAGCTTTCCCGGGAATGCCTGAAGCGCAGCGGCCAGATTGCTGAGATGCCCTGTGGAGAGGTTATCGAGGACGGTGACGTGATGACCGGCTTGCAAGAGGGCCTCTACGAGATGAGAGCCTATAAATCCAGCTCCCCCGGTTATAAGGATGTTACGCACGGGGCCGGCGTTTATCTTGGGGGCGGTTTCGACGGTCGGATGGGGCGGAGGGCTTTCGGGGAGCCTGCGAGGTAGCTTCTCCGAGGCTTTCGCCATTAAGGGTGGCCTTATGACTTACCCGATGCTTACCTGTACGGGAGTCGATACCAATATACTTCACAGACAGTTCCTGTCCGACCTGCAGGACGTCTTCTACTTTATTGATGCGATAAGGCATGATTTCAGATATATGTAAGAAACCCTCTTTCCCCCTCATAAATTCCACGACGGCTCCGGCTTCTTTGAGGATTTTTACTCGGGCGGGATAGACTTTTCCGATTTCGGGTTCCGCAACAATTTCCCGGATTTGCGCAGCGGCCTTATCAAGCGCTTGCTTATCCTTAGCATAGATGACCACCACGCCTTCGTTGCCTACCTGCTCAATCGTAATGGTGGTTTCAGTCATGCGCTGGATCTCCTGAATGACTTTACCACCGGTGCCAATAACTGCACCAATATACTCGGCGGGGATACTAAACTTATAAATGCGAGGGGCCAGAGGAGAGAGCTCTGGACGAGGCGCCGGTAAAACCTCTTTCATTTTGCTCAAAATGAAAAGCCGGGCATCCCTGGCCTGCAGAAGCGCTTTATGGAGAACCTCATAAGAGAGTTCCTGAATCTTGATATCCATCTGGCAGGCAGTGAGGCCATTTTCAGTGCCTGCTACCTTGAAGTCCATATCTCCGAGGGCGTCCTCATCTCCCAGGATATCCGTAAGCACGGCGTAGCGGTCGGGCCCCTCCCAGATAAGTCCCATAGAGATACCTGCCACGGGTGCCTTAATGGGGATACCCGCGTCCATGAGCGCTAAGGCGCCCGCACATACAGTCGCCATAGAGGAAGACCCATTGGACTCTAATATGTCGGATACGACGCGAAGGGTGTATTCCGAAAATTCCCCTTCTTGAGGGATGACCTGCTTAAGGGCCCTTTCGGCTAAATGACTGTGGCCTACTTCCCGGCGTGAGGGCGCTCGAAGGGGCTTTACCTCCCCAGTGGAAAAGGGCGGGAAGTTGTATTGCAGGAGAAACTTTTTGCTTCCCTGCTGGGTAGCATAGTCAATAATCTGTTCATCCAGTTTGGTGCCGACGGTTACCGTGGCGAGTGCCTGAGTCTCGCCCCGGGTAAAGAGAGCCGAGCCATGTGTATAAGGCAAAAGACCCGCTTCACAATAGATCGGCCGAATCTCATGGGTTTTACGGCCATCCAGACGAATTCCCTCCGAGAGGATGACTTCTCGCATGACAGTGCGCTTGAGCTGCGCAAATACGGATTGAGCATATTTCTGGACCTCTGGCAGCGCCCAATCCGCATTTTCCTGAACCATAGCTTCAGTGAGATCTGCCAGAAGCTGTTCAAAAGCTTTTCTGCGCTCCTGCTTGGGAAGGGCGGCTTTGACGATCTCTCTGAGGGGATTTTGAGCGCGAGCTACCATCCAGGCTTCTACTTCTGGATAGGCAGGAACTTCGGCCAGAGGGGCTTTGGGCTTGCCCGCTGTAGCCTGAAGGTTTTTCAAAAATGCAACCAGATGCTGAATGTGGGTATGCGCGGCCTGAAGGGCTTCCACCAGGCGCTCTTCGGGGACTTCTCGCATTTCTCCTTCTACCATTACGATAGAGGAGGCGGTACCGGATACGGCTAAGTTTATCTCGGCCGTTTCGGTGTGACTGAGGGGGGGATTGAGCCGAAACTGCCCCTGGTGCAGGACAATCCGGGCCATTCCGACCACATCTTCAGTTGGAATTTCCGAGATGGCCAGAGCGGCGGATAGCCCCAGGCCTGCCAGAATGTCCGCCGGGTACTCGGGATCGTATGACTCTAAAATCGCTATGAGCTGTGTCTCATAACGCCAGCCTTTAGGGAAAAAAGGCCGCAAAGACCGATCTATCAGTCGGGATACCAGTATTTCATAGTCATTGGGGCGTCCATCCCTCTTAAAGAAGCCTCCCGGAATCCGCCCACTACTGGCAAAATTCTCACGATAATCTACTGTTAGGGGTACAAAATCTGCTTCTACGACCTTTCCGGGGTTGTAAGTAGCCGTGCATATCACGATGGTACCTCCCTGCTGGACCCATACAGCTCCATGTGCCTGACGGGCGATATGCCCAAAACTCAGTTCTATGGGCGCGGCTCCCGCCACCTCAAACCGGAACACCCGCTTCTCCATACCGTATTATCCCCGTATCCCCAACGCCGACGTGATCGCCCGATAACGCGCAATATCCTTTCGCTTCAAGTATGACAGGAGACGCTTTCGCTGACCGACCAGCCGAAAAAGCCCTCTCTGCGCAGAAAAGTCTTTCGGATTCTCCTTCAGATGATTGGAAATCTCCTGTATCCGATAGGTCAATAACGCAATCTGGGCCTCCGGACTCCCTGTGTCTTTGGGATCATGCCGGGGACTATAACGAGCTATTAGCTCGGACTTGATTTCGGAGTTCCAGTACATACAACAAAGGTATGGAATTTCTTTTCAACTGCGCTATAAGTTACCTTTGCCGGTATGTGGGACCTATTAGGAAGTTTGAAGCGCCTCCAGTCCTTAGCCGAAGAGCTTAAGACTCTCGAAGTAACCGGAGAAGCCCTTGAGGGCGCCATTCGGATAACGCTCAATGGTCATAACGAAATCACTCGCGTGGAAATTCACCCCACCCTGATGCAGGAACCCCCCCAAACCCTGGAAAAAGGTTTTCAAAACGCCTATAACGATGCATTTGCCAGACTCAGATCGGCTATCATGGAAAAAATGGGCGCGCAAATCCCTGGCGGTCTACCATTTTTACCCGGGAATCTGGGTATTGGGTAAAAGCTACGGGATAAATACTTTTTGTTGCCAGACGGAGGCGGTTTCTGTGGCTATCCCATGAAGGAGATAGACACCTGAGGGAAGTGCTGAGGAGAAAGGCTGCTCGGGGCCGATAAGTGCGATCCCTGCGTTACGGCCCTGCAGGTCATAGACGGTCAGGTGAGCCGGGCGGGCGGATTTAATCTCCAGGTAGTTGGGCGCTGTACTAATGGAGAAAGAAATCGGCCCTTCCCCTGAGTCCAGAGCCGTGAGGGCCGAGGTTACATTCAGGGCAAAGTCTGCCACCACCGGTAAGTGGTCCGAGGCGGTATAAAGGGCATTCAGCATTCCCTGCGAGTAGCCGGCCACCTGAGGCGGGTCTAAAAGACTTTTACCGAAATGCTGGCCATCCTGACCGATCACCTTATGGCTGCCAGGGATATATCGGGCTTTGGCTGTACTCAGGGTGCATTCTGGCGAGAAAAACACAAAGTCAAATCGGCTATTGAGCCCGCCACCTGAACCGCCATCAGCTAAGCTCTGGAGCCGGGTAGACTGGGTATGATAATAGGCATAAGCGCTGTTGTTATTCCACTCCCCGGCGGGGCCGGGGTCCACCAGCACTTCCATAAGCCGCTGGTAAGCGGTTTCGCTGGCGCCGTAGAGGTTGTGGTCCCCCATATCCAGGACCCAACGCCGTCGGTTAGCCGGGAGCGCCTGAATATAGTTTCGGATCGCCAGGGCGGCCTGAGCCCGGGTAGCCGCATCCGAAGAGTTAGGACCGGCTTTCAGATGAGACGCAATTACCACCACAAAGAGCGTATCCCGATGACTACTCAGATTCGGCTCCCGATAGTATAGATGAAACGCATATACATCCCTCAGTCCCCCCTGATTGGTGATGAGCTCCTGCTTTTCAGACGCAAAGCGCCGACTATCGTAATAGACCATGCTGAGGCGGTCGCCTGTAAGATTGTTCGGAAAAGTTCCACTTCGCCAGTACGAAATGCCTCCTGTATTCAGGACGGAGTCGAGGATCCTTCGCACATACCCGGGATAGGGTGCAATTTCATTGAATACAATCAGGTCAGGTTTGATGAAGCCAATTATAGTCCGGAGCTGGATGTCTTTGCAGCTGGTCTGGCAGTAGCCGGGCGTCCCCCCATAAAAAAGCAGATTATATGCCAGGACTCGTATGGTATCCTGAGCCTGGAGGAGGGAGAATAAGGCCAGAGCCAGACGCATAATCCAAAGGTAGAGCTAATTGGTTAAGCTAAAGCGAAACTGCAGCCCCACAGCGGTAAATGAGGTCGGAAAGGCATTGGAGAGGACGGGGCGGTTTCGCGTGTGCTCGATGTAAAAGCGCACATTGAGCTGCGTGCTGAGGGCGTAATCTATGGCGGGTCTGATGGTGAAGCTGCGGGTGCCCCCAATAGGCTGGAGGAAGTCCCGGTTGTCGATCTGGCGGTTTTGATTGACGAGGTTGCGGTAAGTGAGCTCCAGGCGGAAGGTTACGCTATTGCGCAGTTCAAAGGTTCGTCCGAAAAGGGAGAAGGGCTGTAAAAAGCTTTCGCGGCGCCAGTTTCCGGTGAAAGAGAATTCGGTATTCTGGCTTTCGTTGAGCTGGAGGGCGCCGACGTTGAGGGTGAGGGTGCGGGTACGCCGCATTTCGAGCACGGTGCTGATGCCGTTTTTCCAGGTGAAGTTGAATCCTAAGAGGGGAGAAAAGGTTTCCTGAATGCTTGCGGCATTGACGATGTAGAGCGGCTCAAAGTTGACGATGGTGAGGCCGGTGAGGGTATCCAGGGGCGCCTGAACAGGTACATAAGTGTCGGACAGGCCGTCGTTATTGAGGTCCTGGGCTCGGAGGTTAAGGGTATAGGAAAGGGTATAGGTGGAGCGATAGCTGTGGTTGAGCGTGACAGACCTGAAAAGAGACTGAAAAAGAGAGAGCTGGCTGAGGCCGGTGTAGCTTACATTCCAGTTAGGCAGGGGCACTCTGGGGGTGGTGGAGAGGGGCATGCGAGTGGGGCTATAAGGGCCATAGGCGCTCAGGAAGGAGAGGATGAGCACATCCTGCTGGGAGCCGGTATAGCCATTCCAGTATTCGCGGCGCGTGAGGGCGGCGTTGGGGCCCAGGACCGATTCGTAGAGGGGATTGTTGAGGCGCAGACGCTGAGAAAAAATGTAGCGATACTCCTGGTCCATCTGGTTGAAAGTTTTAGGATTCTTGACGCTTTCGAAGGCAGAGCCAAAGCTAAAGAAGCTCATGCTGAAATTGCCCTGGCCATTTCGGTTGCTAAAGTTGAAGTCGTTCAGAGTGGTATCCCAGCCAAAGAGGCCACCCTCAGAGAAAGACTGGTTTTTGGTGAAGGTGAGGTCGATGCGCAGGTCTTTGGCGGGGGAGATGGAGGTGCGGATGTTGAGCTGGGTGGACTGGGTTTGCTGGAAGGGGAGGGTGAAGCGAGGGTCGCGGGTCATCCAACCTTTCTGGGCTGCCTCTCGGAGCCATCCGCCAGTGAGGTCAGGCTGCCCTCCGAGGATAAAGTCCCAACCGGGTGCCTGCGAAGTGCGGCCCGTCAGCGTATCTCGATAGCCCCAGTCCAACCCGAAGTTGGCGGGGCGGGGCAAAAACCCCGGTAAAGTCGTGCCCCGCTGTCGGGCATAAGTTACATCTACATTTTGCACGCCAAAAACCACCTTAGCCAGGGCCCGAAGCAGCATCCGACTCCCTACATACGGATCATCTCCGGGCTTTCGAGATGTATCGGCCTGAGAAAAGATATTGCGCTTGGGTGGGGGCGTAAGGAGCCTGTCTATGAACTTGAATTTTTTGT
>Ga0197142_1000371_pt1 | contig 41439 bp, 56 predicted proteins | sample GBS60_MetaG_FD_148614 | JGI IMG/M metagenome (GOLD analysis project Ga0197142, IMG submission 148614) | Sediment microbial communities from Great Boiling Springs, Gerlach, Nevada, United States - GBS 60_MetaG | ecosystem: Environmental > Aquatic > Thermal springs > Hot (42-90C) > Sediment...
AACGAAATCATCGTTGACTTCTTTCCCGAACTAAGGATACCAGTTGCTATTGAGTTAACGGATGCCTTTATCCAAAGGCTCAGGCTGTTGTGGGCGTTGAGCCTTCGGGACAATAAGACATACACGCTTCCAGCGACCGATCTGAAGATTACCTTTCTCGAAAAGATGAAGTATCCGTGCTACTTAAGGGCAGGCAGGTTCTACTTTGACCAAGATGGGATACGTATTAGATATTTCTACAGCAATTCCCAGTACGATGAAATCGACTTGAGCTACTTACTCAAGTATCGGGAAAAAACCGCAAGGGGACAGAGAACGAAGATGTACCCAACAAAAATACGCAGGCGAAAGATCAAATAAGAAAGGAGTCAAAAACCAGAGATGAACACGATCAGAGTGCGCATGCAGGAAAGCAACGATTTAGTCACGGTAAATTTCACCAGCCGAACCGAGCAGAAGATTAAGCGGTTACAACAGATTTGCAAGGAGGAAGACCTTTCGTATGTGATTGCGAAAACGTCCAATCTCGATCTGGAATTGCTGGATCAAGAGGGCAATCCTTTATACGCCGAGGTGGTCGTTGCACAAGACGAGGCACCTTACCTGCGGGTAGATTATCAAGGGGATTATGATTACGTAGACCTGGAATTTGTTTTCTCCAGCCTTCCGCCTGACCAACTGACAGGATAAATACGCAACACAATGTGTCTTGTATTGCGTAATTACGCCAGAAACGCATGATAATCCGCCTTTTTTCCCTGTTTATCTACCCAAAAATACGCAATACAATTAATGCAAGTGCAGTTTGTCTGTGTATACCACGACCAAAGGAGATAACATGAAACAACTCTCTACCCCTAAACTGTTCCTCATCTCCTCAGCCCTGTTCTTTATCTGCGCCATCTCTTTCTCTGCCTGTTTCCTGTTCTCCACACTCCCAACAAACAGAAACCCTACCGAACCTCCTGTAAACATTGTTAGCGTTGCCAGTACCACTCAGCTTGCCGAAACCGCCCCACCCACTTTAGTCGCGACTTCAACCCTCCCCGCGCCAAGCCAAACGCCAACCAGCTTACCCGCTTCACCAACCTCTTTCTCCCTTCACCCCTGTATCCCTGCCAACCCACCGCAACTCGGTTTGGTGACCCGAGTCGTGGACGGTGACACGATCCACGCCATCGTTGACGGTCAGGATTTCCCGATCCGCTACATCGGCATTGACACGCCCGAAAACACCACCAAAGTCGAACCGTTTGGAGCTGAAGCCACGCAGAAAAATGCCGAATTGGTCAATGGTAAAGTCGTTACGCTGGTCAAAGATGTCTCGGAGACTGACAAATACGGGCGATTACTGCGCTACGTTCTGGTTGATAACGCCTTTGTCAACTTGGTCTTGGTGCAAGAAGGTTTCGCCAACGCAGTGACCTACCCTCCCGATGTCGCTTGCGCTGACGCCTTTCTGCAAGCGGAACGCCAGGCACGCGAAGCCAATCTGGGTTTGTGGGGCTTGCTGGTAATTCCTGCGCTCGCTCAACCCACGCCTCCAACGCAGGCAAGCGGGAACTCGTGTGATCCCTCTTATCCTGATGTCTGCATTCCCCCTCCACCACCTGACCTGGATTGCCCAGACATTCCTCATAAGAAGTTCAAAGTACTGCCACCTGATCCACACAATTTTGACAAGGATCATGATGGCATCGGCTGCGAAAGATAAAAAAAAGCCAGGCGGATAGCCTGGCTCTCTCAATCAGCCCAGCTTTTTACCCAGCGGATAGCGCCATCCAAGTCATTGAAAGCGCCATCCAACTGGGCCTGGAACGCGGCTTTTAGCGCGCGTCCCAGCTCGACACCAGGACGCCACCCTAGCGCAATCAGGTGGCGTCCCTTCAAAATCGGTTCAGGTGGAGCGCTCAGGGCTTCGCGCTCCATCACCTGGGAGATCACGGCGATCTCCGCAGGTAGAGCGTTAGCCCCTTCCCCACGCCCGCGGTGATCAGCTTCGATCAACCGCAGGAGCATGGGGATCGTTTCCCCCCCTTCACCAAGTCGATGCGCCAGGCGGCGCACGAAACGCGCCTGCGCATTCTGGTCGAGCTGAGCTACGTTCAAGTAGCTCATGTGTTCGCCGACCAGAACGCAAACGCGCTCGACCACCGCGGCAGGCGCGCCGATCTGGCGCAAAAACTCCGCCGCGATGGTCACGCCTGCCTGGGCGTGACCTGGCGACACCACCCTGCCATCTCGGCAGGTGGTTTTTTCGGGTTTCCCCATGTCATGGCAGAGGGCTGCCAGCATGAGGACAACCCGATCATCCCCCAAGACTCCATCCCGCGCGGCGATCTCCGCCGCGCGGTCGCACACTAACTTCGTGTGCGTCCACACATCCCCTTCGGGATGGTGGATGGGGTCTTGGGGGACCCCGATCATATTGCTCAGGGCGGGGTACAGCTCCACCCACCCCGTCTGGACAAGAACGTCCAGACCGTGAGATGGGTGGACGCCTTTCCGCGCCCATTTTTCCCACTCTCCCCACACGCGCTCTTTGGAGAGAGTGGGGTATTCCCCCATCAGGGAACGGCAGAGGTCTGCCGTTTCGGGGTCAATCCGCAGCCCGAACCGAGCCGCGAACTGAACCCCACGTAAAACCCTGAGGGGGTCATCGGAAAATGCGGGGCTGACGTGGCGCAGAACGCCACGCTTCATATCCTCGACCCCGCCGAAGAAGTCGAGGATACGCCCGTCCGACAAATCCACCATCAGCGCGTTGATGGTGAAGTCGCGACGGGAAGCCCCGTCTCGCGGGGTCATGGTGGGGTCCACGGAGACCATGAACCCCTTGTGGCCCCTTCCCGACTTACTCTCCCTGCGCGGGAGAGTAAAATCGAGTTCTTCTCCTTCAGGCGTGCGCAACTTCAACACGCCGAAGGAGACACCGACCGCCTCCACCCGTCCAAAGGTGGACAGGATGGAGGCGAGTGCTTCAGCGTCCAAACCATAGACCTCGATGTCGAGGTCTTTTGGCTGAACGCCGTAAATCATGTCGCGAACCGCCCCTCCGACCAGGTAGGCGCGCCCACCTGCCTGGAGGACGGCGGTGACGATTTTTTTTATTTTTTCGTTCACCTTTCCTCCTTTATCCCCACGCTGCGCAGCGTGGGGTTTTAACATATTAGCTGGGCTGGTATTGATTTGTTAAGGTGCTGGCAACGCCCTTGCGGGCGGAATTGGAAAAGAACGCCAGGCTAGTAGCCTGGCAAAGAGGGGAAGAAGCCTGTGGCTTTGGCTAAGCGGTGAACCACCGCTTAGCCTTGCGGAGACGTGAAATCTCCGCAATAATCTCGGAAGCGATCTCCTGCTGGGTGTAGCCCAGCAGGGACATTGACTTGGCCTTGGTGTAGGCCAGGGCCTTCTCGTCAGGGGAAAGCCACAGCTTCTGACCCGTTGCGGGGTCCTGAATGAAGAACCCCGAACCTGGGCGGGGATCATCCGCCCGCAGATAATTCTTAGTCTTAGCCATTTCACACCTCCTTGAAATGGCTGGGGAGTGCAGAAATGGCTAAGGTCTGCCCTCCCCAGCGAGTTTTTTTTGCCCTCTGGGGAGGGCACCAGACGTTCCTTCGGGAATCGAACCCGAACAGAGCCACCAGGGGAACGGTGAAAGGTGGGAGAGGAGCGGTTACTCCTCTCCCTAGAAACTGCTAACCCGCGTTTACTTCGTCCAAGATGAAGTTCATGAGGAACTCCATCTCGTCCTGGACATGCTGAAGAAGCATGTCAGGAATGCGCTCACTCGCAACGCGTGCGAGTTTTTGAGCGAGTTCTGGATGACCGTAGTCGCTCGCAACGCGCTCGGCGAGTTCGTCAATGATCGACAAGTTTAATGATGCAATCATTTTCGCCTCCTTTTAATCAGTTAATCAGTACAGGGCCAAAACTGGGTGCCATTTGGAAGTCTTTTGACACCCAACAAATATTGTCGCATGTATTCACGCGCAGCCCGCTCATCTTCAGGTTTTTCAAACCTGATGTCATTGGCGTAAACCTCTCCTGGTAGCTTCACGCACCAGTGGGTTGATTTACGCGGTGGGCTTGTAAATTTGATTTTGGATTTAGTATGATTCATTTTCGCATCCTCCTTGTGTAATTGCGGTGTTCCGTGCCACCGCTTCGGGTTTCTCGGATACCCCCGCACGGACAGGGGGAAGACGCACTAGCACAGAATCAGCAACCCGCACTCTTGCCGTAAAGCTGCGAGTGCAGCGACATCGCCATTAGCAGCGTCTTTTAGCAAACGGAAGGTGTGGTTTTCAACCCACTCCCAATTGTATTTCGGAGTGGGGGATGGTTACCCCCACTCCAGTTTTACAGCGAAAATATGTTTGCACTCCCCGCCCCGCTTTTGGTAGTCGGGGCAGGTGCAAACATATTTGCCTGACGACCGCTTTTCCACAATGTACTCCTTCTCCCCCTCGCCATTCGAGGAGTACACGATCCAGCGCCCCTCGGTGAAGGGGCTGACCTGGATCGCGCCGCTCTCCAACCCTTCCACTGCGCGCTTCATGCGCGCGATTCGGGCGGCGCGGCGTTGGGCGACATATTGAGTCAACTCCTCCACGCTTAACTCACGGTCGTGAGTTAAGCAGAAGTAGGACTCGCGGATGTCATCCCACACGTCATCACCTGAGTAATGCCACCCGCCGCTACTGTATTCAACGACGCGGCAGGTGCCGTTTGGGCATGCCATTTTTACCTCCTTTTCGCCAGCAAGCCGCGCCTTGCTGGACTGGAAATCGATCGGCCCCAGCGCGGTGGGGAAAAACGAACGTTTACTCCTGGGGATGGTAATGAAACTCGCGGAGGTAGGCTATGCCTACCCTGTCAGTGACAGGGTAATACTCCCCGCCACCGCTGAATACGATCTTGAATCCGCGATAATGTTTCTCGACCACCCCCCCTGCCTCGATCATCGCATCGAGGTAGTCTGCTATACTGACAGGCTGCCCTTGATAAAAGCGGAAGGCAGCCATCTGCGCGATATCGCGCAGACGATAGAGTTCCTTGACTTCCTCGATGCTTACGCCAGGCTTGGGAACGCCACGCTGACCATCGTAGTCAACTTTCTCGCGAATTTTGCGCTCGACCTCCGCGAGCGTCTCGTTGATGATGTTCGCGCGGCGCGCTCGCATCTTCTCAGCTATCTTTTCGGCAATAGCGTCTTGAACGTTCATTTTTCACCTCCTATCTCCCAGCACCGCGGAATGCTGGGAATAAAATTGTCTTTGTCCGCGCAAAGGTACAATTACAGCAAACGAAATCGGCGGTGATTTACGTAAAATACAACGTGCCACCGCGCGGCCCGCCATATAAAAAGCATAAGCGGGCCAAGACGAATCTGAAAAGTCTTGGACTTAAAATCAAAAAATGTACTGTTCAACTCTTACCTCCTTTGCTTTACTGGCGTCCGCACTGCGCCAGCACAAGTTTTTACCCCGTGCGGTGGGGAGACAACTGGGTTAGCAGTTGTCTGCTATTGGGTTGTTAAGGTACAGCCCTTGCGGGTAGGTCATCCCTCTGGGAATTGCACCCAGACATGGCACTACGCGGGATGATAGCAGGGAGCAAGCGGTGGCTCACTCCCTAATAACCGCCAGGGCTAAGGCATATCGATCCGACAAGCGCCCCGATAGCGAGCTATCGGGGTGAATACGGACTGGTTTTCTGGCTGGAGTTCTACCAGAATACCAAGCCCGTAAAACGTGTCCAAGACAACTTCTATCTTCCCCACCTGGTACTCCCAGGTTGGGACTACCTTCACCTTCGCGCCGACTTTCTCAGGCGCGAAGGTGATAGTTTTCGCGCCGAGAGTCTTGAGGAGGGCAAACGCGCCCTCCAGGAACTCACGTGAGGCCTCCTTGTTGGGGAAGGAGACCTCTATCGAAATTTCAACCTCCTTGACCAGTTCGTCTGGTAGAACTGGTCGAAGAATTAAAGCATAACTCATTTTTTACCTCCTTTTTCCCCAGTCTGCACCCTGGGGAGTCTAGTAGACGCGCCCCTGGTGCAGCAGGGGGAGAAGCCTGGCGGTTATTCACTTGTTAATGTGCAAATTTAACGAACAGGCATAACGCGTTGTTAAGGTGCTAAAGCAGGGCTGAAAAACCCTACTCGTCATAAACGGTTATCGCTTGGGCGTGAACGTAATTGATCCGCCGTGACAGCGATACCTGATCCAGCCAGTCAGTATCAGGCAACTGGCTGAGCAATATTCTCACCTTCTCATCCTGATTGGTATGTTCGAGTGCTTTGCGCAGCGTCACTTGCTGGGAGTAGTTCTCGAAAGAACCCTCCACAAAAATCCGCTTGCGCAAAGCCACACTATCCCGATCCGCATCGGGGATCAGGACGTTGTAATAGTGCGCTTGCTGACGCGGTAACCTTCGGTTACCGTTGGTCTTTTGACCAGGTTCAGGAGGGCAATAGCGATCATAAGTCGCAATGCGCACAAACCGCTTGCCATCCACGACAGGCGGATAATCCCACTGCTTGGCTACGATACCCTCAAGAAAAACCTGGTTATCTATGCGAGGATCAAACCCTTTGCCAAAGGACTTCATCACATTATCCTTGTCATCCAGAAAAGCAATCGCATGAACGGCGATTGCGGGATTGTTATGAGTGAGGAATACATCTGACCATTCGGCTAAATCTGCTTCGGTAATCGAATAGCTAACAGGTTCTTTCTGGCTTGATAGAGATAATTTCAAAAATTGCATAACCGAGATAGCATACTCCTCAGGGTACAGATGACCGAAAACCTGAACCCGCATCCCTTGCTTCAAGGGCACCAGCGTTTGGTTGATCTTTCCTCCGTCTATGCGCAATAACGTTCGGGTGCGAATGCTGGCAACGCTCCTTGCGCTCATCAGTGCAAAGACATCTCCATCACGGCGGTACACCTTCGAGAGCGTACCTTTGATTTGGATAGTATTCTTGTCATACTCCTGTCTAACCATTTTTGTCTCCTTTCTTGTTTGTATTATAGAGTTAGTTTTGCCAGTTTCATTATAATATCTTATAACAGCTTAACCATCGGGGATATAGTTCAGCCACCTGTTTCGCCAGCCCAGCCCTCGCCACTCCCTTCACGTTGACGGGAATGACGATGGCGTAGCTCATTGGCGATTGGAGGATGTCACCATGCGTAAAGCGGATCATCTTTAGCCTCCTTTTTCGAGAATAATCCCCTACCCGCGAATAGGGAGCGAATGACAGATAACTCTGTCGCGGCAGAGTTGCGCCTGATATTCACTTGGTAAGGTACTGTTTATCGCCAGCCTGAACTGGCGCAATTTTAGGAAGAAAGCAGGGGGAATGATCCACCCTGCAATTGAACCGTAAGGGCAGACACCAGAAAGGTCGTGATGCCTGCCCCAACTAATCGAGACGAGGACTAGAACGGAATGTCCTCGTCCTCATCAAAACCCAGCAATTCGGCAGCGTTAACCGCACTGCCGTTGCCGCCGCTGATATAGGCTTTGACCGCTTTTTGTAATTGGCGGTCAGCCTCCGTCTTGGGCTGGAACGTAGTCGCAGCCCAGTCCAGCCATCCCTCGCCCTCCTTACCGAGAGCTTTGATCTCGGCAAGGGTTTTGCCATTGTACCGTCCAAAATGAACGGTAACGTGCTGCGCTGGCTTGGCAGCTTGCTGAGCTTGCTGGGCTTGCGCTTGCGCTGGCTTGGCAGCTTGGGCTGGCGCGGGCTTTGCTTGCGCGGGCGAAGAATTGTACGCCTCCCACTCCTCCTCAGGCACTGCCCATTTGGGCAGTTTCGGAGGGTTGACAATCCGCCGAGCCTGGTTGTCGTAATCACACCAGACTTGTGGGAGAGCATACAAATACGCTCCCAACCCGAACTTGACACAGGCGCGTTTGAACGCCTGCGCGCTTGCGGTTGTGACCAGGTTAGGGTCGCTGCCATCCTCGCCATTCATCATCGCCTCCCCGTCACCCGTGCGGGTTACACCGCACACGGTGAGGTGGCAAATAACAGCCACACGGTCAGGGAGGGAGATCACCTCGTACCGATCGCTCCACTGATTACCAGCCACCTCGTTGAGACGCGCAATATACGCGCGCGTCTCAACGTAAGCGAGCGCGAGCGCGCGCGTTCTATCTTTGTTCAACGCGCCTGGCTTCCATTCCACGTCCGTGACGTGGAATGGCTTTGAAAGCATTTTCAAAACAGTGTCAAAGTTTTCAGTAGCCATTTTGACCTCCTTTCAAGGTTTCGCTCCCACCCTGCACTCAGGGAGCGGGGTGAATTTCTTGCCCTGGTGCAGACAGGGGAGACCACCTGAACGGTCTCAGTCTGGCTAGGATGTGATGCTCATCCCAACCAGAAGGAGACCATTCAGGCAACCCTGAAGGAGGAGAAATCGATCACGACCTTCTGGTATGCGGTTGTTAAGGTACAGCCCTTGCGGGTAGGTCATCCCTCTGGGAATTGCACCCAGACATGGCACTGCGCGGGATGATAACAGGGAGCGAGCGGTGTAGCTCGCTCCCTAACCGCCAGGAGTACTATTGTATATTATGATCTGCAGGACTGCCAGGACTACCTCTCCTCTTAGACTGAAAATAAGGAGCGATAGCCCTAAGTGCGAGCGTATGCTCGCACTCGCAGTCTTGGTTTTGAGCTGGATAGTGACTGTGACACCACGGGGTGGCGTCACCATCACGCCAACCCCAGACAACCAGCGTGCCTGGGGTGCGGGCTGCGATGACGAAGTCATCGCAGTATACAATTTCAAGTCGTTCCACCAAGTCTAATGCCTTTCTTAGCATTTTCTTGGCGGATGCCTTATCTTTCATCTTTACCTCCTTTTTCCCCAGTCTGCACCCTGGGGAGTCTAGTAGACGCGCCCCTGGTGCAGCAGGGGGAGAAAACGCCTGGCGGTATTTACTTGTTAATGTGCAAATTTAACGAACAGGCATAACGCCTGGAATTTTTGGTGGGGACAGGCGGGTAGCCTGTCCCAGAAGAGTGTGTCTTCTCATTCTCAAGGAGGCTGTCCTCTCAGGGGTGGGTAGGGGGGAAGACCCCCTACCCAAAGAAGTAGGGGAATAAGGCCCTGAGTGCGAGTGTATGCTCGCACTCAAAAAATCCCACATCCGTGGGATTTGGCCGGTGGTGACAGCACCAGGGGTCTTTCCCCTTGTGCCACACCACGTTGATTCCCCCTATCTCCGCCGCGACGACAGTGTCGTCACGTCGGATTATATAAAAGAACCCCTGTTCGAGAAGCGACAAGGCTTCTCGAAGCATAGATAGATGTTGTGAAGACATTTTGAACCTCCTAGAGAATGGGATAACCAAAGTAAAAGGAGGTTTTTGTTAAGGTGCTGTTTATCGCCAGCTAAAGCTAGCGCCGATTTTTTGATGAAGTGGCAGGCGGATAGCCTGCCAGCAACCAACCAGGCCTACGGAATGTTGTTTGGTAAACTTATCCGCTCTTGTCTGATTGGTTGCTATATCACTGGGTAAGTCGGGAGCGGGAATTGTAAGTTGCATGGCTTCCCTTCTCCATTCACGCAGTCCACAAAGGACTGCGCCTGTTTATCTTACCCAGTGATAGATCGCTCCGCTGGACTTGCACCAGCTTCATAGCACTATGCAGAGGATTAGGGTGGGAGGTGGTAAACCTCCCACGCGCATTTCATTGGTCGCATTGCTTCTGTTCGCCACACTGCGCTTGTATGCGAGCGCGCAGTGCGCTTTCGTATTTTTTCATCGCATCCTCTTCGGCTTCGGCAAGTGTATCGCCAAAGCCAGTAAAAACACCGATCATCGATCGGATCGTAACTGAGTATCCCCCTTTTATAAAATACATTCCGCAAAATTTCTCGACCTCAGCCATTTTTTCTCCTTTTCCTGCCAGACCTGCACTGCTGGCAAAAGAATTGGTTACGGCTAGTGCAGGCAGCCGTTTTAGTTTGTAAGGTACAACAGCAAGACTAAAAGCCTTGCTGGTAATGCTGGTAGAACGTAGGGCAGACAGACACGCCAGCCACCAACACAGATCGAACTGTGTTCTGCCTTCCCCTCAGGTGGTGCCACCAGTCCCACCTTTCCCGCTGGCTTGACGTCCTTCCAGCTTCCTTCCCCGTAGTCGCTTCTGCGGGGCTTTTTCTGATTGATACCGCCAGCCTCCTTTCTAACTGGCGGTGGATTCCCCTTGCGGGGGTACTCGCCACACTCCGCTGGATGGTAGGTATTCTGCCACCTATCAGGCATGTACACCTCCGAGGAGGACTCCTTGCCATCCATTCCATTCAGCAGGGACTCATCTCCTGCCTTACCGCTTGGTTGGCGGGGTGGGCTTTCCTTCTCCCTGAGTCATGGGGAGCTGGAGGGGGATCACCCGCTCCCAACTGCTTCCGAGATGTCTCAGCAACAGACGGGAAAGAATGATCAAATCGGTTTTCAAGGTACATTAAACAAAAAAGGTCGCGGAAATCAAAACACACCTCCGCGACCTCGTAGGTCTTGGTCAATAAAAATTATAGCAAAATTACTTCGTGAAACAAGCACATACACATAACAATTTTGTAAGGTTTTTACACACACAAACAGGGAACGTTGTGCGTTCCCTGTTTGAGAATCAGTCAGGCTACTACTTTCTCTGAGACCCTTTCGATCTTCTCGATGATCTCAGATACCAATCTTTTTATTATCTTCATGTTCTGGCGCAGGTAGTCTTTACCACCCTGCCACAACGCAACATAGGTTGCGTTGTTTTTAGGATTGAGACCGTAGTGCGCCAGAACGGCGTACGCCACCGCCTCCACAATGACTTCCTCCACCTCGCGGGGCTGAGCATCATCGGGATTTCTCCGTCTGATCTCATGCGCCCACTCATGGATCAGTGTGGAGGCACGCGACAGTGGCGTCGCGTCTTGGATGACTTGGATCAGACCGCCGATGGAAACACCTCTTGCATCCCCACCGGCGATCGTCTTTTCTACGATTCTTACCGCAATCCCGTCCGCCTCGATGGCGGTCACAATGCGCTCCAGCAATTCTGCTGGCGCATCGCCATCCGACCACCACTTCGGCTCATTTGGAAGCGGCTCGCCTTCCGTCTGGCTGATGTCAAACACATAGCCAGTACGGAAGAACAGAACGTTGTCCTCGTCATCTACCTCGTCATCCACCTCGTCCTCGTCCTCGTTTTTTTTCTTCACGAGAACGGGAACGAGGATTTTTATGCCTTTTTCACCCTTTTTGACCCGCCGTCCCAGCTTGTTCCAGGTCTTGATTCCCGCGACCTGGGTAGCATCGGGACGCTGGCTGGCTATCAGCATGATATTCCCGAAGGAATACCTGTGAAACTTGGCGAGCGTTGAAAGCCATCGGGTCATCTCCTCACTTTGCCGAGCCTGGTCGGTCAGCTCGGCAAAGCGTTTGAACAGTTGGTCAAAATGTTCTTTGGCATTCATATTTATCTTTATCTCCTTTTCGGATCGGTTCTGTACCACCGATCCGATCGCTTCTTACTGGGTGCAGCAGTTACGGTCGGCGGGGCATAACGATAGCCCACCGCGTTTGTCTCTCGTCCGAGAGCATAAACGCGGCGCGGCTAATGCCCACAATATCTTTTATCGACAATATCAGCTCCCGCGGCTTCTTTTTGCCTGCCATGCAGTGGGTGACTGCATCAGCAAGGTAGCTGGTATTGAGGTACCACTCTGCTGTTTGCTGTGCAGGAAACTCGGTTCTCGTACTGCCAACCTCATCGTTCCAGGCTGACAGTATGAAACCTCGTTCCTGGGTTGTCCCCAGGAAACAGAGTTCCTTGTTGAAGACCATTGCCCGCTTAACCGCTTTGCGGAAGTCGTCCGCGGGCAACACAGCGACGACCGTGCTTGGCGACTGAATGGTACGCAATATCACGCTGGAAATCCCCTGATGAGCTTCGTTGAACTCATCGAGGGTCTTCGGCGTGATTTTTGGTGTTATAACATCGAACGCAGCAATATGAATGCGGTGTTCGTCCATCGTCAACCACAGTTTCTGGTTGACGATGACTGAGACATCCTCGCGGTCATAAAGTCGTAGTATTTTGGTAGCCATCTTTACCTCCTTTTACCACCTGGCTGTGTGGAGCCAGGAAAAGATTGATTTATAGGGTTGCCACACCAACCCTCGCCTGACTGTATTCACTTGGTAAGGTACTGAGAGCGTTAGTTTCGCAGACGCTCCCCTGCGACCCGAATGACCGTTACCGTCCGCCCGTCTCTGCTAACCTGGGGCCTTTGCGCAGGCAGCTCGGAGCAGGTTTACTGGTCTGTCTTGACGCTATTCGCGGAGCCGCGCCACCTGGGTTTGACGGGTATCCCAGTCTGTCAGGCGTCCTGGTTTTTTCTATGGCGCTCCTAGCGTGCGCCGCGCGTGGTGGGTAACCCAATGCACGCGCTCAAGCGTGCGCCTAGCACACGCTTACTACCTCGTCTCCCAAGGGGGAATTTGACTCAACCCTACGACCTTGATCATCGAACTCGCCCCATCCGCACCCTTCGCACAATTCCCAGATGGTTTCACCTGGGGGTGCGATGATGTCGGGAAACGGTAAGCCGATCCGCTCTGAACAATTACGACAAAAATCAGCCATTTTTGCCTCCTTTAGACATACTTATGCCCCAAGCCGCGCCTTGGGGCGATTCTGGTAGACAAGCCCCAGCGCGGTGGGGAAGGAGAGAAGTAGCGCGCTCTACTTGCCAAGAATGTTAATGTACAAAAACAAAAAAGGTCGCGGAAATCAAAGCACACTCCGCGACCTGGTAGGTCTTGGTTAGGATAATTGTACTTTAACAACTTTTTCTTACCAATGCAACTTACAAAAATGTAAGAAGGAATACCAAGTGTATTCCTTCTTCCTTTGCCAGGCTAAAAACTGGTGTACCTGTCAATTCGGCGGTCAATCGGGTATTGGGTTTTTGCATAATGCAATACCCATGCTCCCCAGATCAACAAGCCGAACAACAGAATAGCAAGTAGAACTATCATCGCTTTTCTCCTTTCTCGCGGATTTTGTCCGCTGCCACCAGCGGATAGTACTCGTTTCCTGCTGATAAGAAAAAGAGAGGTATCCGCTGGTGGCTGAGAAAGGAGAGCGACTAGCCCTACTTTGCGCCAGACTTTAGCCTGGGCTACGAGTATTCTACAAAATTTATACGCATAAAAAAAGCCCCCCAAAAAACTGACTGGCTTCCCTTACAAATTTGTAAACTCCACTTAATATTGCGCCACAAAACTATTTGTGCTATATTGGCAATAAGCCTCCCAGTCGGAATGCCCGAACGCAAACGGGACCGCGTGTCTTACGGGCTACTGATGGAGGGTGTGGGGCAGAACTGTCCGAGGTAGGGCGCGGTTACGCGAACTCGGACCCAGACTCGAGAAAACTGTTTGGTGAGTATCGGCTTTATGCTGCTTGTGGAGTTCCCCCACCACAGGCAAGTCTGGAGGTCGCATCATGGGATACAGGTCCCGAGGGACTCTGCACAGGACGCGCCTTGCTGTGCAGAGTATCCCGCTCATGTACTGGTTGAGCCCCCGCCAATTGCGGGAGACACGACCAGGGTGTTACACACCGCCCCCGTGTCCAACCAGGTTCTCCAGTACATGAGTTAAGTAAAAGAGGGCTACACGCCCTCTTATTTTTTTCCATAAAAGCGGTGGTAAGCCCGCTCAGCAGCGTGACCAAAGACCGCCGAACGTACGATGACCACAGGATACTCCTGCGTTGGCTGGCACTCCCGCAGCAATTCCTTGACCATTTCCCTGGCTACGCCGCGTTTCCAATCCTTCCAGCGATTGCCGCGCAAATCCTTCCGCACTAGCAGTTTGCGTTCCTGCATCGTGCGCAGCAGCCAGTCATAATCTACATTGTTATCGAGATCAAGAACTGGCAATCGCTCATCATCCTCTGGATGGGACGAGTACCGTTCTACGACAACGGCAAAGTTATCGTTGCCGTATGGCGTTCCAGCGCGGCAGATATTTTCGTCCACAAGCTCGAAAATTTCTGCCGCGTTCTGGTCATCACCCTGCTCATCGCCATCTCCGTCTTCGTTGTACCAATACCAGTAGATCGCGTTGCTTGGGTGATAAATCTCTTCCAGACAAAGCGCCAATTCGAGCAAACCTGGCGCGATTGTAGCAAGCAAGCGATAGGCGGTGTAATTGCGCGTCATACCCAGCTTAATCGCCCAATACGCCAGGTGGTGCATGACCTTCAAGGTCTTGCTGATCTGTTTAGATCGTTGTTCATTTGTTTCTAACATCCCTTTGCCTCCAATTAAAAAATTTCTGCCAGCCAAAAGGCTAGCAGTTTTTCAAGCCAGTCTCATTATACAAAAAAATCCGATTTTGTCAAGCTCTCTGTTGCATTAATGCACCACGAGAATATTTGGAGACATTTTCAGGATAATTGGAGACATTTTTCAGAAATGTCTCAACTATTGCACTAATGCACCACTAGCGATATACTTTGGTTATGCTCACATACAAAGACATCCAAAGCCTTCTTGGTGTAAGCCGTCAACGGGTACAACGCCTGGCACGTGCTTACCAGTGGCGTTCTACCCGCATCGGCAACGTACGCATCTTTGACGATAGCGATGTCCGCAGCTATCAGCTCGCCCGCTTTGCCTTCCGCGCCCTCCAGAAGCTCCGACTGATCAGGGGTAAAGAGCGACCGATATTCTTTCCCAACCAGGCACCCCAAAACTGGCGCGGCGAACAGGTAAACCCTGACTGGATCACCCCGTGTCCACGTTGTCAGGAAGCTCTCTCTATCTGCCTTCCCGACAAAAGCCGTGGCATCTGTCCCGAATGCGGAGAGTGGGAGAAGGAACAATGAGATTTATCGAAGAATCTGGTGGCATCGAATTGGGTATAAAAGGCGGACCCTGGATTGACATCTTTCCCTATGACTCTCTCGACCCCATATCCATCGAACAAGCTGAAAAAGCAATTCTACAAGATCGCTTTGGCTGGCGAGACTGGAAAAACATGCCCATCCGCTACCCAGAAACAGAGCATTATTCGGGTGTTATGGGTTACAGCCAGCAAATGGCAATTCGATTCCTGTACAGAGACAATCCCTTACAATCCTTACATCAGATCGAAGCCGCAGAAGGTGGTCTTCCTCCTGCTCTTGCCACTGGCGTTTATATTGCCACCCAGCAGCTCCAACGACAAAACTTCTCTTCTTTTGCGATCCTGATGTTTGCCAAAAGCGCCGGCGCACTGATCAAAGACACGCGCTCTTTTCCTTTGCTCACCGAAACCGAGATCAAAGACCTGGCGGTGAATGCTCTGCTCAACGTTTACGAAAAGCCAATCGTAGCTCCGCTTGGTGCAGGAAACTATCCCCGTTTCCTGCTTACACTTTCCGAATTGTGTTGGGACCTGAAACTGGTCAAAAACCTATTCGGTAAGGGCTGGCTGAGAATAAGCGAAAAAAATTCACGCATCCTGCTCAACCTCGCCTCCGCCTGGGCTGCTCACCAGGGCTGGAAACACATAGAAATCGAAGGATACAGACTGTCAGTCAATCGCGAACAATATCCTTTTCTATGGATGGCATGGATGGAATGGCAAGAGAGCGGTATTTCCGCCCAGATACTGCAACAGCAAATCGGTCAACGCTTCCCCGACTTGAGAAGTGTCTTGGATCGCATGGATCAACCTGAACTCATCAACATTCCTGACGACTTGCTCAATGGTCTGATACACAGCTTCACCGAAGACGCTAAAAACCACAGCGTCTATATTCCTCAAGGAACATTTGTCATCATCTTGCCGAAGGAATACCCCTTGTATCATCTCGGCATCAATGCCTTACGGGTTTGGGTCGAGGCAGACCGCTTATATGCCACTGCTTTAGGCAGTGACAATCAACCCCTTGTCTCCGTTTTCTGGAAACCAGAACAAACAGCAGGTATCTGGGCTTGCCCGCCAGAACTACAACCACTGATGACACTCACCCTGTCTGCCCTCTGGCGAGACTTGCGTGTTGCTGGCGAAGAAGCCTTACCAAAACAGCTTTCACTACATGCAGAACAAAATCAAACTCAAAATCAACAAAAGCCTGCCATCTCCGAGCAGAGGGGAATTAAAAAGTCTCAACCGCGTCCTACAAATCCCTCAATCCGTTTGCTTCCTGGGCGCAAGCTGGTATTACACGGCATCAGAACCTGGGGAACACAAGCGGAACGTGAACTCATCCAGCGCCGAGCGCATGGCGTCAGGGGTCACCTGCGCCGCTTGCCTTCTGGCTGGAAGCCTTCTCAAGAAGCCATCCAGCTTGCCGAAAACTTTGGCGTTCTTACTCCCGCTGGATACACCTTTGTAAGACCTCACGTGAGAGGCAAAGGAGAAACACTTGTCAACGCCCCTACTGAAGCAGTCGTAAAAGCCAGAGGACTGGCTTCAGTGATAACCTTACTGAAAGGGTAAAAAATTGGGGAGGACGATTGTCCTCCCCAAACGGCTGTTTGCACCAGGATTATTAGTATTCCTCAGGCAGGAGGATCGTGGTCTCCTGCCTGGGATACGTAATGATCCAAACTTTTTGACCTGTTGGGACATGGTAATAGCCTGAGAACAACCGCCCACCCATGCGCAGGGCGCGGTTGTTCAAGTACTTGTCCTCCTCGCACATGTCCCCCCAATCCCCGCCTATGTGGCGAGTGAGGGAAGACATGACGAATTCTGCGAAGTCGGGAACCTGTTCCATTAATGCTTGAACTCCAGGGGTAATGTATAGATTCCCTGGGTCAAAAAGAAAAAGATTGAATATCTCGTCCATTTTAGCCTCCTTCTCAGCCTGCCGCACCAGGCTGAACAAAACAAAATCTCCCCTCGTGCGGTAGGGGAGCAAACAGCCAAATGCTCCGTCAGGACTTGCACCTGACCTGTGGCACTGTGCGGAGCTGAAACGGAAAAGCATCCGATTACTTGTTGTAGAAATACCCTGTCGTAATAACATTACCTCCTCTGTCTACAATAATCACATACAAACCTGGCTCGCCGCGCAGCTTGTATGGAATTGCTACCCGCACCCGCGAAGCAAACACCTTGCCCTTCTTTGTCTCAAACATACCAGCTTTGTATGGCGTACTGGTAGGCGTTGCCCGCATCCAAACCGTGTAACGAGAATCCTCTTGCAAGCCATACACGGTTATCACGACATTACGGGTTGGGACAATCTTCTCGAACGTGATCCCCGTGGCATTAGAGCGGTTGATAAATTGGGTAAAGTATTTTTCTTTGACCTTGCCATCCTTATAGGTTACCAGCATAACATCAACCTGGTAATCCTTCGAGAACTCTAGTGGAATGGTATAGGTTGAAATAAACTTCCCCAGACTGTTCGTATAAGCAGTGCCGACATAAACGCCATTGACGCCTCGTGTTCCCATTCGCCCCATGTACACATCAAACGGTGTATTGGCTGGCAGCTTTTCCCCCATCAGGGTCACGGTTTTTTCGGGCACAACCGAAAGCACCGTAAACTGAGCATTCGCAGCCCAGGCAGCCTGAACGGGAGTCAGCAGAATGGTTACCAACATTAGAACTACAAGTAGTTTTTTCATTCTTTCAGTTTTCTCCTTTCATGATTTGATTTTTGATTCAATTTTTGTTTGTTTTAATTTTCAACGCAAGTCTCCTTGCGGAATTGCCAGAAATAAGAGATAGAGGCGAGTAGCCGTCTAATACCTTCCTTCCTTCCCCTCCACGAGTTTACATAGGCATCCGTCACAGCCCGCCCAGTGCGGGTCTGCGCTTCACCCCTCGTTTCGTGAGATGGGGTTGGAAGGTTTTTTCTTTCCGCTGCTTGTGGCATTGGAAAGATGTACGACTGTCAGGACTTGCACCTGAACTTCTGGCACTTTGCCAGCCGTTAACAAAAAAAGATCGCCCACAGACGATCCACACAGAAAACAGGATAACAAAAAATTCCATATACCACAATACCTTTCGCCTTACAAAATCGTAAGGAATGCGCTCTCACCATGTTTCGCTCCACAACGGATCGCCGATTTTGATGTTTTTTAGCTTATAGGCAATCAAGGTCTCCAGATCAGTAGCAACCCCATGAAATTGAGCGCAATCCTGGATGATCGTTTTGCGATCCTCAACTGTACAGGCACAGACAGCGATCTTGCCATCCTGCAACTCTGCCAGATTGCGCCACTTAGCATTATTCTCATGCATTCTCGGTTGGGTCTCAACTTCAACAAACCAGCGTTCACCATCCTGATTCTCGATCAGCAAATCTGGACGAGCAGGACTGCCATTGTTGATTTCTGGCAGAACGCTTGCCTTCCAACCGCGCAATCGCGCATGGGCTGCAAACAACAAAACCGCCAGGGTATGCCCCTCTTGTTTATCGCCTTCATGGAGCCGAACCATGCGTTCCCAATCGTTTTCGACTATCTCGTATTGCAACAAACGGCATAACTGCCTGCCGTCTTCGGATAAACGGAAAACGACCAGATGGGTGGGTACATTACCGACTGTAATACTCAACGTTTTTTGCACGACAAGATTTTCTTTTGTCAGGGATTCGATAGGACGCTTAATACTCCCCGCTTCAGGGCTAATGCCCTCCTTACTTGCAATTAAACGGCTGATCTCAATCTGCGTAGAAACGCCACTAACTGCCAACAGCCAGATGAACATCAATCTCCGCCGTTCATTGACTGCTGCATCCCGCCGAGTAGAAGCCTGGGATTTCAAGCGATCGGCAAAAAGCGTTGGAATTGCAGGCTGTTTCCATTCCGCCAGTGAAAAATGGGCATAAGCATAATTCTCTGGTCTTGAACTTGAGGTTGACTTGTCGTTTTGAACAGATTGGGAAGGCGTTGAAGTTTGCGGTTCTAATGAAGAGTCTTTTGGGTTTTCTACACTTGTTATCAATTGTTCTTGCCGAACTTTCGATAACTGCATCCTGGCTTGAAACAACTCCTGTTTCAAGCGTTCAATCTCTGCCTGTAACTTCTCAACTTCCTTGTGGTTTCCGTTCTTCTTTTCACCAGCAGACCAGGCTGCCCCACCCCATGAAGAAGTGTATGAACTGGACAATGAGGCAGACTGGAAAAACTCCCGCCACTCACTAGCCCCCCACCTGTTCGGAACGCTAGCATCCTGACGCCGTAATTCCTCAAGGCGTTCTCCATCTACGCGGTAAGCAAGCTCAGTAAGAATAGCAGTCAAGGCGCGCAAGCGGGCCTCAGCTTGTTCTCGAAATGCCCGCTCTGCTTGCAAAAGGTTATCCAGAGCGCGCAAGCGGAGCTCATCGACCATTTTCGATTACCTGCAAGGCAGACATCACCGCATTGACTGCGGTGTTATAGTCAACTGCACCGATACTCCAATCAATCACCGTTTGCGCAGCTTGCTGAAAAACAGCCTTTTCGTCTTGCAGCGTAAGCGATTCAATTTGCTCAACGCTCCGTAAGGCATTCCGAGCAATCAGCGCAGCGCGCACGGGTTCAGGTTCTTCCGCCAAAACAACCGCAAGCCTTTCTGCTTGCTTTGACAGCGTTTCCCACTCAGTGCGATGAATTTTCTCTGCCTTCTGAATCTGCCATTCCTGCCAAGTCAGCAAACGCCTCTCGACTGTATAATGCCTGCCCAGAAGCGTCAGCAAGACCAGCAGGATCAACGCCAGGCTTGACCAGATATACTTTTCATCACCCTTGAACTGGCTAAGGTCGATCTCCACGTGCGGCCGCCTGACAAAGAGACAGTGTGACTACAGTGCTAAGCAAAATATAAGCGACAATCAAGAACATCAGCATCTTTACTCCTTTTTTGTCTCCTATTTCTGTCGTGGTGGGAACAGACAAAGTGTCTGTCCCCCCTGTCAGCCTAGCGCAGAAGTATATCCAGGCGGTTGATCATGAGGTAGAGATGGTGATAATAACCAGCCAGATACTGCGCTATGACGCGACCCACGAACAGAGTTAGAGCAATGCGAAAGAGCATTGCCCACATGAAATCTGCCAGAGAGCGAGTCATCATGGCAAAACCTCCTAGTATAAAAAACTAGACAGGTTGCCAGCGTCAAAGTGGCGCAAGCATCTGTCCCTTCGTTGGACAGGGTGCCACTTTGACCGAACCCATCTCTAGCAGACCTCATTGCCATCATGGACTGATAAAGCGAACACGGTTACGGCTCACATGCTGTAGGGTAACTTGCTGACCTGGAATCAACAGCAAAGGAACGGAAACTGTACCAGTACAGTAAACTGCATCGCCCTGAAGGGAAAAGCCGAAATTACTGGAATTGACAGGTATATTCAATCCTGCCAGCGACTGAGAAAAGTTATACGCAACAAACTGCGCCCAGGGCTTTCCCGTCATACGCGAAGACCCGCTGTTCAAAAAGTACTGGCGATCTGCCAGGACATAGCCAAGCTCCGCGCAAGCCATATCGGTTGCCGATCCAAGACGGGTATAGACCATGAACAGCCTTGACCCGTCTCCTGCCACCATCAGGAGGGGAACAAAAACAGACGCCAGGATGATCGCCGTCCACGCCAGGGAAGAACCGCGCTCGGCTTGGCGAAACATCGCTACCACCCCTCCCGCCTGAAATACTGTGTCACCCTGCCAGAAAGCTGACTGGGAAGGCTGACGCCGAACATGCTTGCCAGACCGCGGAAGTAATTAGGAACGCGGTACTCTATTTGAACCCACATCACTCCACCTGGGACAGTATTACCACCTGTAGAAATGGAATACTCTCCGACAGGGAGCGCATAGAGTTTTTGTTGAGCATGATTGACCGCGTAGCCCAGCGGATTTGACTGCGCCATACTTCCCATGCGTGCGCCGTAATTTGCCGCGTTCGCTGCGTTAACTGCCGCCGAACCGAACAAGGTGAGATTGACCAGCCCGATAGACACTAGCAGGATCACAGGCAGGGCAAACGCAGCCTCATCCAGTTCAGCTTTGCAGTCGCGCCAGAAAGCACGCAAACGTTGGATCATAACTGACTAGAGATACTCGAAAACGTTTGAGCGACTCTCTGACCAAGCGGAGTCAGACTGACAACGGCTGCCAGGACAAAAAGAGCAATGAGCAACGCCTTTTCATCCAGTTCAGCTTTGCAGTCTTTGAAGAAGCGGATCAGTTTTTGCATACGAACCTCCTAAAAAAATTGAATGTTGCTTTTAACCACTTTGTCCTGCACCTGAGCGCGCGAAACGCCTCAAGGCAGGACAACCACGCTTATTATTTTAGAGAAGTTTGTTCTCTGGCGCAAGATAGCCAGAAGGGTATAGAGCTTACAAATTTGTTAGGAGGTCTCTGGTGAGTCACAAAACGGCAAATCGCCAGGATAGCACCAGTGAGGAATCGGAAGCTGTTTTATTTCATCGAAGTTCAACTTAATTTCGGCTTCTACGCTGACATTCTGGCTAGAACAATAAAACGATTCCAGCCGCGCTTCTGCGATGTACCAGTCACCGAAAAGGCTATCGCACTTGTAACAGCCAAATGACATGTAAGAGTCCTGGATTGTATTGCTAAACCGTTTTTTAATTTCTCCCAGTCTTATATGTCTTCCACGCTCCGTATTTATGAACTCTCGAACAATTCTTATAATATCTGGTCTATATTCAACTTTACCAGAATCCCACAACGATTCCTCGGGGAAAATAAACGCGTGGCAAGCAGATCGAAAAGGAGATACTGTATAAAAGTGATTAACTGCTTTGCATTTCCAACACGTTATTTCGATAAAGCTAATTGTCACACGCTGTTTGGAAGATGTGCGAAGGGTACTGCTAAAACGAATGTGATTTTGAAGGAAAGCTGACACAAATTCACGCAGCGATACTTCTCTCCGCTCTCCTAGAGAAACGACAAACGATGAATGCGGTAATTTATCTGATTTAGATACTTGGAACATTGGTAAATCAGGTCGCTCTCTGAAGATTGTTTCAAGTTTGCGAATACCTGGAAGGTTCCGTCCAAAAAGCCAGCAACATTTAATTCCCTCGTTAGTATAACGGGCTTGTCTTTTAAGGGTAGTTTCCAAAGTTTGGGGAGAAATTTGAATCTCAAAGACAAACCGCTCGCTTCCTTTGACAACAAGGGTATCTGCTCGCCAGCCCTTACCGCGGTATTCCTGTATAACCTCATACCCCAAATCTTTACAAATTGCTGCTATTTCAGCCTGTATTTCCTCATGCTTCATTGCTCAGATTCGTGGTATTACTTTCAAAGGGTTATCTAACCAAAAGCGCCGATATTTCTCGGCAATTCGATTGACATCCTTTGTATAAAATTTCAAGTGAATCTGTACTTGCAGATTATTGTATGTAAACGTCTTTGCCTGCCCACCTTGTTCAAAAAGGGCGCTAAAGCCATCTGCTTTATGCTCATAGCTCGTATGTGCTGCGCCTTTTGGATCAACAAATACGATATGGTAGTAGTGATCTTTTTGCATCCAAAAGACAAAATCAGGACAGAAATCTGCCATCCGATTTTCGTCAGGGTTGTAGTAAGGAATACGAATAGCGTCTATTTGTTCGTCCAAACGGCTGAACATCCACCATTGTAACGAACCCCACTCGCTTGAGGCGTTTTCAAGAGACTTTTCTAATGCAAGAATAAAGTCCACTTCGCTGGGATGATGGATGACGTTACGAATGTAATCAATGCGCTCATCTCTGGTCAACAAGACAGGTATGTAATAGTGCTGTTCGACAAAACGAATATCCAAAGAAGACTTATCTGGAAAGGTAAAAGTCTTTTCTCGAGGTGTATGCTGGACGATTGAGGTGTACTCGTCTATATTAATCTCCTGACGCAAAACCTTCTCTTTGGCCTGCTTAAGAGCATTAGAATATTCAGCAACCTGACGAATGTCATCTTGCAACTCACGGATGTCTTCAAGAAAAACCCGTATCTGTTGATAGTGGCAAATCTCGTTTTCGAGGATTTTTAGCCTGTCAACCTCTTTCGCTTGTAAGTCGTAGTACCTCAAAACTTGCCTGCTCAAAAAATCCACTTCCCGATGAGTATTTCCATCAGTGCGAAAGTATTTTTCAGGTGCTTGCACCGATTGACGCAATAGACTGATTTGCCATGGCGCTGCATGAGTACGAACAACCAAAAGCCTATCATCAGAGAGATAGGTAAGGTATGCCTTTAATCGCTCAAGCTCATCAGTACTCAATGGAAACTTAACTTGATCTCGCTTTCGGCATATTGGCTCTTGGCTATCACGATAAACAGGAATCAGGAGAAGATGATCATCAACCGCCACCTCGTTGTAGAGTAATGATATTTGTTTCCCTCGGATTGCTTTTCTCTGTTCATCTAACGTTTCAAAAATTGTTTGCAACACCGAGCGATTCGTACCAAGCACAAAAACACTTTCTAAAGGATTTACCAGAAATCTGATCTGGTCGTGAAAAGCACCAGTCATAACAGGAGTGCTAGCATGTAGAAAACGTAAGCGCTTCCGTTGTCCGCGCAAAGGCTCAATCCTGACCCCTCTGCCGATGGATTGCAAGATAAACTTCCGTGCATCGCTGCCCATCCCGATATTGATAAACATAACTACATTCGGACGATTAGAATCCCAACCCTCATAGAAACTTCGTGAGCCAAGCAAAATGTTTACCGTTGAATCGGGCTGATTTAGCCTCTCGAAATAACCTTCATCCTCGAATCGTTCGCTTACGGCAAAACCTACTAGCTCATTTCTTAGCCAGTTCGTAATATCGCCAATGCGAATCAAGGCAAAAGGCTCAGCCGCGGTTTTGATCTTTAGGGCAATTTCCTGCCGATTAGTGCGCCGCACCAGGATTTCGATTTCACCTGCTGTAGAAGCATTAAATACCAGTCGGTATAAGTCTTCCAGGGTTAAGGAATAAAAATCATCTCGATTGATTTTGATCTTTTCTTCTTCAAAGAGATAGCTGTCATTCTCTAATTCGTTCAACAGTTCTGCTTTTGCATCCTCTAGCAAATTTGGATCAACTTTTCCGTTGGCGATTTTTGCCAATTGACGGAAAAACAGTTTCAGGTCAGACTCTTCGGTATTCACCGAATTGACTAAAGTCATCAACAGAGGCCGATGATATAAATCCGAATGAATATTATCGATCTTCTTTTTCATTTGCCTGGCGTGCGCCAGCAAGAGTAAAGCCTGGAGGATGATTTTTTGTTTCTCTTCATCGCTATAATCTTCATTCTTCCGAAACTGGCGCACATCTTTCCGCAAAATTGCAATATGTTTCCCATGACCGTTGCGGATAAACTCGCTCAGGTTGTAATTCACTACTGTTGTCACCAAATCGCGTGGATCGGTAAAGGTGGCTGAAAAGTTGAATAAAAATCCATTGCGCGACAGAATAGAAAAAATGTGCTGACGCTTTGAATCTTCCTTATCTCCTTTATGCGCCTCATCAAGAAATACATACCAGTTACCGCCATTCTCGTAGTTACGGAAGTCAACGATTCGCTCCTTTTGCACATCACTCAGGTTATCGGAGCGATAGTAAAAAACGGTTGTCTCTTGATCTTTGAAAAGCGTATTAGCCGATCTTTTTATGGTTGTGTATTCTTTCAAATCATGTAAACGGATAAAAGGACGTTCGGGCAACCCAAACAAGCGATTGTAATCAGCAACGTGAGATTGAATCTGAGTCAACAAATCGTCGCGATGGGTCAAGATCAATATATCTCGTTCAGGAATCTCACCGCGGCGCATCAAAACGGCAAGCAATTCAATGAGCTTAATCAGTACCAGCGTCTTACCCGATCCTGTTGCCATCCAAAACGACATACGGTTAACCAGATGGACAAAAGGCAAGGTGCGTTCCTCGGGTGGCAAATTGTAGGTCTCTCGAAGCAGGTTGGCAATCAGACGACTGCTTCGTGAATGGTCTGATAGAGGAATGTCGAGACTAAGGGTGGGATCAAAATCTTGATACCATTTCCAAAAGCGGGTCTTTAGAGTATAGGCATCATTTTCAAGAGAATTTCCATCAGTCCCCTCGTAGTATTTTGCCAGGGCGCGCAGAGCAGACTGCAAAGCATTCTGCTGATAGTCGAACAGGGTTTTACTCGGCGCGAACCTTGAAAGATCGAGACCTTGCCAGTTGGGTGGCAACGGCACATCTGCCAGTGTTTCGACTAAAGATTGCAAGGTTACTCCTGGCATATTACACTTCACCTACCACCAGATTAGAGGTTTGAAATCCTGCCAATTTGGTTGAACAAGGTTAACGCGCTCACCATCTTCAAATTCAACATACGCTTTCGTCAATCGGCGAATCCACTTACCTTTGAGATTCGAGAGGGTTTCGGCAAGGTCAATGTTTTCGTAAAGTCGTTCAGGGTGGAAAGTGATTGTATGTTCATCCTGAATTTCGAGAGCATCCAGCATCTTCAGATCGCGCAGGAAAACGTAACTGTGATAGGGGTCTTGGCGTATATCAACGAACAAATCTGCGTCTTCGTAATGAGCCTTTCGCAGGGTATCTTCGTATTGTTCCAAACAGTAGTACTTGAAGAAACCGCCTCCCTGCCAGCCAACCTCATTGGAAATCCCCGACTTATCACCAGCTAAGACTTTTTTCATGCGTGGCAGAACCACTGTCCAGAAATGCTCTCCCATCTCCACGCCTATCCACTTTCTGCCGAGTTTATGGGCTACGGCAATTGTGGTGCCTGAGCCGAGAAAGAAATCCATAACATAATCTCCTCTGGTAGTGGCACATTCAATAATTCTCAAAAGTAATTTCTCGGAGTTCTCAGTTGAAAATTCCCATTGAGTGGAATATCCATATATATCAACCCAATTGGTGTCCAAAACCTCACTATTGCTGGCATTAACCCAGTATTTTGGCTGAGGATTATCATTCCCACAGGTAGGGCATCCTTGCCAGTCTGACTTGTAGTCGTTATGTCTATACCCGCAGACTTTGCATTCCAAAATGATAAGTCCTTCTTGAATCATCTTATCAATCTTTTCTTGTGAGTACTTCCAATGTTTACCTGAGGGTGGTGGCAATACTTTACCAAAAAACTTCTTTGGAGTACCCTGTCCTGATGAATCCCCCATGTGTCGCCAAAATCCCTCTCGCTTCTTGTAAGTTGGTCTTACAGGGTTTAAGTACTCAAAACGATCTGACTTCGAGAAAACAAACAACGTGTCAAGGCCCGCAGGAAGTTTCTTTATAGACTTATTCATGGTGTTTTTTCTGAATCTGCGGATCGAAATTTCATTCCGAAAATTATCCCTTCCAAAAATAATCTCAAGTAACGGTCGCACAATCCAATTCCCGTTGTAATCACACCGCACAACAATTGCGCCATCGTCTCTCAAAAATTCCCATGCCAGGCGTATCCTGTTTTCAAGTAATGTTGCCCAGTTAGCATCTTTGTAATTTGTGCGATATAAAAACTGATCCGAGGAATCGAGATTGAAAGGCGGATCAATATAGATAAGTTTTACCGATTGTGAAAATTTCAGTAACGAACTGTTCAGAAACTGGTAATTTTCGCTATTGACCAGATAGCCATCAATTTCGCTATCTAAATCATCAAACAAACCGATGATAAGTCCCTCAATGTCCGTGAAGAATTTTGTATCTATTGGAAGATGAGCATATTCAGGTTTGATATTCATAAATTCTCCATAAAGTCTATAAACTCCCTATTTGAAAATCTCCTAAAGAACTTCTCAAAACTTGTGGAGGTATATTGGTTTAGCTGTTCTTCCGAAGTTACTTCCCAAACATAAAACACATTCAGAGGAAATACGGTACTCGTAAAAGTCTATATCTGTCGCATAACATCTGTTAGAAAGATGTTTTCTATGCCACTGGCTGAACTCTAAATCTCGCTCTCCTGTTTTATCCGTGCGTTTCCCACTGCTATCCCTGGTTAATCCATTATCAAACATGCTATGGCTCCTTATTGATAAGATCATCGAGTGCAAATGTTTGTGGAACCAACTCCAATTTTTTCCATTCTTCGATTTGCAACTTCATATTTTGGTGAGACAGTATTTTTTCTACAATTTCCTTTCCCCCAGGACGACTCAATATTCGAGAGAATGTAATCACATAATGACTCCCTAAGACAAACTTCGGCTTATTCCAGACTTTGACCAACTCATCCTCGAATTGGGCAATAAAGTCAATTACCTTGAAGGCGATCTCCTTCAAGGTTTGCAATTGCTTGATGCGCTCCTCTGACCAGATATTCTGCCCGCTGAACAGATACTGATACATGTACAGGTCAAATTGCTCCCGTAAAAATGACCGTGCGTCCTTATTGATAAAGTAATCCACCTCGCTTTGCTTTTGAAATATGCCAAAAGCACGTTCCAGTTGATCTTCGTGAATGGTTATTCCTGATTTGTGTAAGGTTCTCAGAATATCCTCTATATTTGTCAACCGCCCCTGTTCGGAATAGATGACATCAAATACCAGTGTCTGGTCTTCAGCAACCTTACGGAATTTGAAGACCAGATCGCGCCTCTCGTTGCTTCGCTTATGCTCAATCTGGCTTGCGTCAAAAAAGAAACGAAACCCGTCTGACTCAACCTGAACGCTGCGGAAGATGTGGTCTGTTTTGACATAGTAAAGCATGTGAGTTTTCCAGTGCAAAGCGATGTCGCGCTCATTGGTATAGACGCGATCGTATATGCTATGCTGAAAAGCGGTATCGCTAAAATAAATTGATCCGCTCTCGCTGAAGTACCGTTTGAAAAACGTGTAGAGCTTCTCAAAAAGCTCCGTGCGAAATTCGGGAAAATCGCTTAGTGATTGCTCGATGTCTTGCTTTAAGTGGGGTAACACCCCGTTGTTGAAATAATTGGATTTGATTTTCATCAGGTTAACAAATCCTGACCGACCCTCTATGGTAGCGCCGACAAACAAATCTCTCAAAGACTGATAAAATTTCTGCTCAAAGTTAACTGAACCTGGCATAAAGTCAAAATCCCTTCTCTAAACGAACTGCTTGCCGTTCTGCATAAACCTGTGTAGATCGCTCGATAATCTGTGTGATCTTCCTCCGCACCCCCACTGGATCGAAGATAGACTTAAAACTTTCCCTTGTGCCACCTGTACCGATCACCGTCACCGTTCCAAAATTCAATATCCGACCCAAAATACTCTGGTGAACTGTGATACTCTCTACTTTTGGAAGAAGAATCTCCAGTGTATGCCTGCGGATAAAGCCTCTTTTGGCAATAATCCGCTTGTTTGTCACAGCAAATTCGGTTGTAACGAAAATCAAGATTGCGCGAATAGCGACCATGATCGAATAAAAGAAGAAAAGGAAACCCAAGAATAGAGGAAAGATTAGAGAAGCCTGCCCACTACTGCTGCTAGCGAGAGAGTAAAAAAGGAAAACAAGGAAACCAACACTGAAAACAAGTGGTAAAAAGCCGATATAAACTACCAAAGGATAAACACTGGCAGTAAAAATCACCTTTTCGCCAGGCATAAGATTATCTTGTACATAACCCATTCTTTGTCCTCCTGATCTTGCCAAATATAACCAAAAACGCCTGCGTCAAGCTGGTACTTGCGCAGGCGGTGAAAATTTGCTATGCTATACCTCACCGCTACGCGCTCGCACCGCGTAGCTTGACCAGCCCTGCCGATCCGTGCGGTAGGGCTGTATTTATCTTATTTTACCCCAGTTTGCTCTGTCATTGAACTGCACGTTGGAAAGATAATTGCATAAACCCAAAAATTTTCTAAACACCCTATAAGGAGACAGGAAAGATGCCAACGCTAAGTGCAGTCATTGACCATTACATAAAAGCCAAAAAAGCTCAACGAATCTCCAAAAACACACTGAAAGACTACACCAATGCCTACCGCAAACTGATGGAGCAGATAGGAGGGGAAAAGCCATTTGAGGAAATCACAACCGAGGATATTATTGAGTTCTTGGGTAATTGCAAAAACATCTCCAAGAAAACTGTTCTGAACCACCACACTGCGCTTTCGTCTTTGTGGAACTGGGCAAAGGATAATTCCCTCGTAGAGAAAAACATTATCCGTCTTATTCCTCCCCCTCGCCCAGAAAAACGGGAGATTATTCCTTTATCGGAATCGGAAATACAAGCACTATTTCATACTGTTAGGGAGAGCGAATTTTACCTTCGAGATCGGCTGATTCTGTTATTGTTTTTAGACACAGGGATACGGTTATCGGAACTTGCGCAACTGCACATCAAGGATATTAATCTAACAGGAGATACCTATCTTGTTGTATTTGGAAAAGGCAGCAAAGAACGCAGGATACCTGTTAGCCAGATTACAGCAGATGCCATCAAGGAATACCTGAAATCGAGAGGAATAATGGATTCGGATAGCAGAAACCTGGCTTTACTGATCAATCAACAAGGTGAGCCGCTGACGGGCAGTGGTATTCGCAAAGTACTTCTGCGTCTTTCCAAGCAGGCAAAAATCTCGCATGTCCACCCGCATCGGCTTCGGCACACTTTTGCGATCTGGTATATCCGCTATGGCGGAAACATCTATGCTTTACAGAGGATTCTGGGGCATTCTACCCTGGACATGGTAAAGCGTTATCTGGCTATTGCTCAAAGCGACATTGATAAAGATCACCGATTAGCCTCACCAGTCTCCCGTGTGAAAATCTAAAGAAGGCATACGGTTCAAGTCCGCCCGCCCCGACTGGTTAGAAAAGGCTGTTTTGTTCAGTCGGAGGTTTGATATGGTAAGCCTGCCTGTATTGATTCCCCTTTCAGAAGCGGCTCGCAAATACGGATTGGAGGAAAGAGACTTGCGCGACATGGTTGAAAAAGGTAAAATACGTGCAGGAGTCACAATGGACAAAATGATCGTGGTGAACGAAGAGGACGTACTCCATCAGGCTATGGAAAGCCAGGGTCTCAGCAAGGAAGACTTGCCTGAGTACAAGATGTACGCGCATTTGAAAGGCATAGGGATTGGCATTAATGAAGCAGCTAAAGAATACCGAATTCCCTATGTAACCATTTACCAGTGGATGAGCAGCGGTATCATCAAAAAACTCGGGCGCGAGGGACAAAAAGTTTTACTTGACAAGGCAGATGTAGCCTATTGTGCAGAAATCTACCGCCGAAGGGGAATCAAAGGGCGCAAACTCTTCAATTCAGACGGTACCCCATACCAATCCAAGAAAACAACACATCGCATTTCTTAAAAAGGGCAGAATCGGTACTTACCAATGATTAACTTTTTTCGTAAAGAGCTGGTTAAAACAGTAGCCCCAGCAACATTTACTTTAGGATTGCTGGGGCTATCAATCACCAAAACGTATTTTACCTCTCTCAGTACCCAGACGTTTATCTGATCACAACGCTGAGTGGTTCAATAGCATTATCACTTTTCGAGCCGTATATCTGCATTTCGTAATCATACTCACTCAGCTTATCAGTGATCACCCTTGTTACTCTCGTTAATTGCCCACTATGCCAGGCTTGGATGTCAGACTGGGTGAGCATTCGCTCAATGGTATCCTTCATGGCATTAAGACGTTTTTCCCTTTGGGAGTACCGAGTGAGACAGGCTTCTAGCTTTACCCTTATGAAACCTTCTAATCCGCCATTGATGAAAAGCAGCTTATCTGCATCGCTTGCAAGCCTTCTGTAGATTTCGTACTCCTCATCAGTGAGGAGAAGAGGATTTATGGACAACTCCCTTTCAAAACTTAGAATATCTTTCAGGTTCATGCTGTGCTGATTGCTGTTCATGTTTATTCTCCTTTCTTTTTCGTGTAACTTTTTTGTTACATTATACAATAAACATTACTGTATGTCAAGATTGACATTTATAACAAACATGTTATAATTGCTGTGAGGAAGTCAGAGATGAGAAAGACGCTTTCAATTATTTTGAATGAGCATTTGCGCGAAACGGGAAAGTCCCTACGAGAGATTTCCGAGGCCTGTGGGCTGTCACACATGACAGTCTATCGTGCCTCAAAAGGATATAACATTGACATCGACTCCATGATGAAGCTGTGCAACTATCTTGGAGTTAGTGTCAGTGATGTCTTAGAATCTGACGTAGGAGGTGAAGACACAATTGGACAAAGGCTGACGCTATTACTTTCCCAGTATCCAGCGTTCAAAGAACTTTTTTCAAACTTATTGGATAGCCTTGCTCAGGAAGCCATAGACATTCGTGACATGATGGATATTGTTAACTATGCAGCCTATCGACTGAGTCAACGTGAGAGAAATAGGCAAGATGAAGATTAGGGTTATGTGAAGAGGAACAGTTGTTTAGTTTTTCCTAAAAAGTGGTCAACGCCACTTTTTTGTTTTTTATACATTATCTACCTTGACAAAGTTAGATAAGTCTGCTATATTAATCTCAAGATCATTAACAACCATCCACCGCAACAAACACAACGCCCCTCAGGGCGTTGTGAGCCCCAAGGGGCGTTCCGTGAGCCGTGTTCGTAGCACGCTCACGGTGAGGCAAGCAGGTCGTGACTGCTCACCTCGGTTAATATCATACCAGAGCAAAAACCTCCCTGCAAGCCTCGCAGGGAGTTTTTTTTGTTAGAAGAACCTTAAGAAATCAATACTGGGTGGTCGGCGTGGTAGCTGGGAGACACGCCATCAGCCATAACAGCAAAGAGAGTACCAGGCGTGAGAAGCTCGTGGCTCAGTCGGGTGGGCTCCGATGACGCCTGCAAGAATAACGAGTACGATGGAGGGCTTGCACCGCGTGTAACCCTGGTAAGCGCGGTGGCTGGAACGGCTGGTGTGCCCATGCGGGTTCGACTCCCGCCCACCCATCTGCCGATCCTGCTGGGGTCGCAGCCCCGACTGCGAGCAGGAAAAGCCTAATGCGTGCCCCTCGCATTAGGAAAAAGGCATGACGGGGAATGACCTGGCGGTGTACAGGATCAACCGCCGACTGTCCTGGTCGTGAATGCGATGAGCAGCACTCGCCACCCTCCGACAGTCGAACCGCGGGTTAGACGGGAGAAGATGCTGATCCGATCTCGTGGTGGTACGAGGATGGACTTGGCGACAGGACGGCGAGGGGCGCGCACTCGTCACCACGCGCAAACATAGACTTAGGAAATGACAATTATGTGTGATCATCATCTGACAATTAGCGACAATTATGGTGTCACCTGCGCCACCTGTGGCGAGGTTCTGGAGGGTTTTGGCGCGTGGGCTTCATCGCTTACTTGCTTGCACGATTGGGTCAAGTATGGCGAAGGCGATGAAGCCATTTGCGTTTGTATGTACTGCGAGGACATACGTCCTGCGGATTACTTTGACAAGCAAGACGGCGTGTCTTGATTAACGGGGGGAGATCATGATCGTCACCAACGCTTACAACGAGAGAGAAAAATTCATCACAATTTGCTTCGTGTATGACGAGATAGCGTTGCGTGAATTTATCAAATCCCCCTTGCTTTCCCCTTCAAAAACTGTATCTCCGCAATCTATAGGGATGCTGGTTTACGTACTTGGTAAACCAAAACATCTTCCCAGAGATTACTGGATTTGGATTGAGGACGATGGAGCGGAGAGGCAATTTGCCGAAGCAAGCGTAGAGCGTAACGTCAAAGGCACAGTTATTCGGGTGCAACACCAGGGTCAAGAGTATGTTACCCAGTTTGACCTTGCAGAAGTCTTGATGTGGTGAAGCAGCTTACATTGATGAGATTAACGGTCAAGCAAGATGTGAGATTTGAAAAGAAAGGATTGAAAAGAAAAGATGATTGAACTAACAATTATTGGGTATTTAGGAAAAGACCCAGAGGCGCGCTACACTCAGAACGGCACGCTGGTCTGCCACTTCAGCGTTGCTTCTACCCGCAAGGTTAACAACAAAGAACAGACCACATGGGTTGAAGTAACCGCGTGGGACAAAATTGCCGAAGCCTGCCATCAGCACTTGACCAAGGGCAGCAAGGTCTTTGTGCGCGGCATTCCTGCGGTGGAAGCCTTTTCGCGCAAAAACGGCGAACCTGGCGCTTCGCTGAAACTTACTGCCCAAACTGTACAGTTTTTAGGTGGCAGTGGAAAAGGGACTTCTGGAATTGCAGAACAAAGTGGTGTAGAAGACTATGCAGGTGTAGAGGAGGAGCCGCCATTCTAAGAGCTATTATCGGTAGTCTGCCTGTCGGACATTTTTACCTCCAATACCGCGCTGGCGCGAAAGGTTGGAAGACGCCAGGCTGGACAGCGTAACCAGACAGATATTTTTACCTCCTTCAAGCGAATAGGACCGCGTCAATCCCTGTGGTTGAGAGAGATTGAGCTGGACAGCGTAACCAGCACCCCTATCCGCCCTTAATGTCGGAAGGGCGGAGCGTGCCTGAAGAAAGAGAGGTCAATCAAAATGACACTTCCTCCTGGATACAATTGGAAAGTCGTCATTGACCCGACCCGAACGGGGTTTGAGCCTGGATTATTTTTCGGAGGACACTTTCGCTGGCTTGACATCAAAACACGCGGCGAATGTCCGTTCCCCGATGGAACGGTCTTTCAGCACATCAAGACAGGGGAAATCGCTTTTGTCGAAGATGGCAAAGTCATTCGTGAAAAATTCACTGACCCAAATCGCTTTCATGCTACTGCTAGTGGCTTGTACGCCAGCCCAGCCAAAGCCTGAGCCGAAGGGTATGCCTGATGATCCGATCAGCTTGCAAGCGACTGCGGATGCGCTGATGCTTTCAGCGCGCTCGCTGGAAAAATCGGCTGCGGAAGCGGAAAAGCGGATCAGGGCAACCGAGAAGGCTTATAACATCCAGGCGACCCGCTTGGCGCAAGCCATCACCGCCACTGCGCAAGCGATCAATGTCCAAGCTACTGCGCAAGCGATGCAAGCGACTGCCAACGCCCAGCAACTTGAAGCGCAAAGCACTGCCACTGCGCAAGCGATCAGACTGGTTGCGACCGCAACGGCTGAAGCGATTGCCGTTCATCGGGAGCAAGCGAAGGCGACAGCTACTGCGCAAGCGATCCTGAGCCGCCAGCAAGCCGAACTTGAGGCACGCAAGCGTTCACAGTTTGCTGCGGAAATGCGCCTGTATCTCGGTTTGACCTTTCTGTTTGGAGTAATGGTCATCTTGCTATACTTGCTCTGGCGGATGGGAGAGCGGTATCTGGACGCGCTGATCAACCGCAAACTTCTGGTTGAGAGTCGGGCAGGCACCTTATTGCTTCAGCCTGCGGGTGTGCAGATGAACGTCATGGTCATCACGCCCAACGCCACCACACCTGCGGGATTACTTGAAAAAGGAGATGAGGACGAAGGGGATGAATTTGAAAGCGAAATCTCCTCTGTGCCGTATTACGTGAACGGCGATTTGCAGGGATTCCTGAAAACACGCGAGGCTCCGCGGGATGAACCGAAGCGAAAGCTGGCGTTGAAGCTCCTGCGTGAAGCAATACAGGCTGCGGGAGCAGAGAGCAAACGGCTGCCTGGTTGGCGGGAGTTGAACTGGAGCGCCCAGACATGGAGCGATGCGGTATCGCTTCTGCGTCCGTATCTGAAAACCGAAGTCGGGCGAACGGGAGGCACATATCTGGTAGGTGGGTACACACTGCGAGACCTGTACCTGGCGGTTGGGGAACGGCGCATTACCCTCAACGCCCCTACCCCAATGGAGGACGTGGTAAACGTTCAGTTGAACGAACGTTGAACATTTTAGAACGGATAGGAACATTTAGAAAAAAAATGAAAGGCTCCGAGAAAAGAAAGACCACAGATGCGAAAGTCGTTGCGCGAGCGTTGGTCGATTTGCGTGACAACGTGATTCAAAAGGCGCGCATACAATTCAACAACCGCTTACTTGCGATCCAGAAGGGAAAAGACCAATCCCCTTACCAGAAAACCATTGAATACTGGTACAAGAAGTTTAGCGAACTTGAGGAGGAATTAAACGACTCGATGGAAGACCTGGCGAACGATTTTCCGATTGTTGAGTACATGTGCCAGGTCAAAGGAGTAGGCAAGAAACTGGCGATCAAAACCGTAGCGATGATAGACATCGAGCGAGCGCAGACGATCAGCCAGTTGTGGCGATATGCAGGATACGCTGTAATAGACGGCAAAGTAGAGAAGCCAGTCAAGGGAGAAAAGCTGCATTACAACACCCGTTTGAAGAAAACCTGCTACTTGATCGGCGAATCGTTTATCAAACAAAACTCACCCTATCGGCGAATTTACGATGAGGCGAAGGAGTATTACCAGATCAATCGACCTGAATGGACAAAGCTGCGCTGTCACCGAGCTGCCATGAGGAAAATGACCAAAATCTGGCTGGCGCACCTTTGGGTAGTATGGAGGAAGCTAGAGGGCTTACCCGTTACCGAGCCGTGGATTGCTGGCAAAGATGGTCATCAGCACATCCTGCAACCAGAGGATTTCGGTTGGAACGTAAATATCACAAAAAACACAGCCACGCGATATAAGTAACCCAGTACTGAAAAGCGACAATACATAGCCATAAATAGCAAGTAATCCAATTTGTAAGAGCAATATAAGGTAGCCAATTAATAAAAGCAACCCATTCTCAAGGAGCGATAAATCGACATAGCCAAAGTACAGAAGTAACCTAGCAGGACAAAGCGAGATAACCTATAAAATAGCCAATAAAGAATAAGCAACCCAGGTCATCAGAGCGATAAACCAACATAGCCAAGCACAAGAAAGTAGCCCAGTAGGACAAAGCGAGATAACCTATGAAAAAATAGCTAGCGACAAAAAGTAACCCAATTAAAGAGAGCGATAACCAATAACAATAGAAAATAGCCAACGAAAAATAAGTAACCCAACTTACCAGAGCGATAAACCGACATAGCCAAGCACAGAAAGTAACCCAGGAGGACGAAGCGAGATAACCCATGAAAAACTTTCGTTACGTAGCGACCAAGAACATCGAAAAAGAAGCTCCTGAGATATACCAGAAACTGATTGAAGCGATCAACAAGCGCGGTGGCATAAAAAACCTGAAATGGGGCTGTTACAAAGCCATTGCCGAAGAGGTTGGCATTACCCCAGAACGGGTACAAGTCTTCATCAAGAGAAAACTTCGCGAACTGGAAAGGAAGGAGCAGTCACATGATTCACACCCACATCAAACGTCTTGATACGCGGCGTTGTCGGGAGGCGAACCTTAGTCTTCCTGAAGCCCGCTTACTTGAAGCGGTTTTGAGTCGCCCTGAGCGGGAGCGTTTGAGGAGAGACTTTGGCGACAAGCTGATCCTGCGACTGGAGCAGCGTGGATATATTCTTGCCGAGAACGGCAGATATATTCTCTCTGAGGATGGCTTTCGGGCATTGGAACGTTGCTTTGCTTGACAGAGGCATAAATGCAGTTGCTTGCACTGCTGAGAGAGGACTTACTATGTTGGGAAAAGGTAGCCGAAGGCGTAATTTTCTCAGACGGTTCAGTAGTAATCCGCTGGCTTTTATACCCGTTCTCGCTGGCAATTTACCGTGCGCTGGAAGAACTGCGTCAGGACTTACAAGATGGTTGCATACACATTGTGGTAAAGGAGTGTCAAGACGATGACGATGGACAAAGTGATTCCCGATATTATCTGGCATCTTTTCAGAGTCGAGAGTGGGAGCAAGGAAGAAATCAAGAAGAATGTGGAGGTATTTCAAGCTCGGTTCAAGGCAATGCCTAATCGGGCAAAAGTCTCGACCCGTTGTCCAAAAGTCCTGGAAAATCAAATCAAGAATGCGCTAGAGGGATTAGGGATAACTTTAGAACACACCACTTACGCTTTACCCAATGACTTGTGGTTGGCTAACGATCAGAAGCATGTACAAGCTAGCTTTTTACCTGTTGTAGAAGGGAACAACAACAATGGCGGTAAGAGCAAGCATCGAACCCGAAGCACGCGAACCGAGCAAAAAGAAGCTGAACCTGAGTAAAAAAGGAGAAAAAGGTCAACTACTGTCAGCTAAAGCCGACAGCTTGTCCCTGAACACACAGGGTTCGAGACCATCGGCAGGTTGACGACTGCCCTGGCTCGGATGTTCCGAGCCGCTACGGTATCCGCAGGAGCAGAGAACCCGCAGGATACACAGGAGAAAAGAGCTTGGGTACGACGGTTTGCTTTATCAACACAGCCGCAAACAGGACAAGTGCGAGAAGTGTTCTTTGGGTCAACCAAAACAACAGGAACACCAGCGCGTCTAGCCTTGTATTCAATAAAGGAACGAAGTTGATAAAACGACCAGTTAGCGTGCTTGCTTCTCTGCTTGCGACGAACCGTTGCCTCACGAATGCCCTTCAGATTTTCCAGAGCAATGCCTCGTTGAGTGTCTTGCGCCTTTTTAACAAGCCGCTTACTGATTACGTGATTGACGTTAGACTGAAATCTGGCTTGCTTTCCAGACAGTCTCTTGAGTTTGCGTTTAGCAGATTTCGTACCTTTGCGTTGAAGGTTGCGGCGGCGATGCTCGTATTTTCTGCGATTTTCCTCGACTGCCTCGCCACTAAAAATCTCTCCGTCACTATCAGTAGCAAGATTGGCAATGCCAAAATCAACGCCGAGGACATCTTCAACATCAAGAGGATTTGGTTCCTCAACATCGCAGGAGGTAAACAGATAAAACTGACCACTTACAAATACCAAATCGCTTTCGCCGCGCTGGCTTTTCAAAAGTTGCAATTGATGCTCTCCACAAACAAACGGGATACGCATTCGCCCGTTAATCGTCCAAATAGAGACTTCGGAGCGATCAACATACCAGCGGAGAATGCGATTATCAAAAGCAATTGCCCCATGTGGTTTAAAAACCCGTTTGCTTTTCCGATCTGCCTTGTAAGCATCTGCAACCTTCGATATACAGCGAACAACAATCTGGGCAGTAAGCGGGAATTTACTACGAGCATCATGATAGGCGAGCTTGTGAAGAGGAAATTGGCGAAAAGTCTTTTTCTCCCACGCAAGTTCAGAGATGTAATTACAAGCGGAATTAGCCATCTCAAGCGTTTGCTTGAGCGATTGCGCCTGTTCTGGTGTAGGGAGAAGTTTGACCTTTGCTGTAAGTTTCACGATACAAATATAGCACATACATTCTATAATGTCAATATATTGAAGAAAGGAGGTACGCGCTTTCCTCTGTCTCCTAAAGGAGACAGTCTCCAGCGCAAGGTTTTCTATGAAAGTTTTTTCTTTCGTCAATCAAAAAGGTGGGGTTGGTAAGACGACCTCTGCGGTCACATTAGCGCATGGCTTTGCTCTGCATGGCTACATGACCCTCCTGGTAGATGGCGACAGTCAAGGACATGTCGCCACGCAACTGAACCTGCCGAAAGCCCCTGCGTTACGGCGCTGGTTTTACGATGAGGAAAAGCTGACCGATGTCATCCAGCAAGCGCGCGAAAACCTGTGGGTGATGACAGGAGACAAAAGTACTGACCGCGTCCTGGGGCGGTTGCGAGAGGAGCAATGGGGAACGGTAGAGTTTGCCGAACGGCTGCGGGAGGAAAGCCAGCAAGCAGGTTTCTCTGTTGTACTGCTTGACCTTGCGCCGAGTCTGAACCACCTGCAAATTGCTGCGATTCTGGCAAGTGATACGGTCATCATCCCAACCCGCTTGCGCTACACCGACTTGGACGGAGTGAATGAAGTCACGCGATCCATCACCGAAGCCGCGCGGCGTTCGCAATCGTCTGGGCGATACTTTCTTCTGCCGACCTTTTTTGATCGGGTGACGAAGGAAACCCACACCAGGCTGATGGAACTGGTCAATGCGTTTGGCAAGAAAGTATTGCCTCCCATTCCGCAAGACGTGAAGCTGGCGGAAGCTCCTGGTTACGGTCAAACGGTGTGGGAATATGCCCCAAACACCTCTGCTGTGCATGGTTATCTAAATGGAGACGGGAAGCGCGTGGGGGGGTACTTTGCGATTTTGCAAGAGTTAATCGAACTAATCGAGGAGGTTTGAAATGAAACCTGAGCGCAAACCCCTGGCAGCGATCAAACCGATTGAGCCTGTTGATGAGACGGTAGCCAGGATTTTAGAGGAGCAGCAGCGCCGTTTTGATGAGCAGAAGCTGAGCCCTGCGGAGCGGAAGCTCCTGGCTGAACGGCGCAAGCGAGAACAGGAACGGAAGCGAAAAGAGCAAGCCAAAGCAGAGGCGCGCAAAAACAATCGTGTCACAACAGAACTGCCTGTCAGCCTGATCAATCGCTTGAAAACCATTGCAGAGTCAGAGGGCGTCAGCATTTCTCAAGTCATCACCTTCTTTTTATTCGAGGCATTGGAGCGTTTTGAGAAACGGGAATTCAGCTTCTGGTCATACAAATACAAAACAGAATCGCCGCGTTATCACTGGAATCTGGTACATCCGAAGGATGAAGAACGGATGGCAAAAATCAAGTCACAGGAAAACCAAAAATGGTAGGAAAAAGCGCCTGTATAGGGGCGCCCCTTAGAACTCGCAGGGGCGCCAATCAAGGGCGCCCCTTTATTTTTCAAGGAATGACCTTTAGGGGCGCCCCTTACATTGCGCAAGGTCACCCCTTGACGCATCTACGAAGCCGTAGAGCGATTTTTTTATCCTACCCTATACAACCTACCAGTTGCGAAAAAAACCCCGATTTTGGGGCTTCTAGCGAATTTTTTTCAAAATGTTCATAAAAATTCTTTTTGGAGGAAAAGACGATGGCAACTGAGGATGAAAGGTGTGAATTACTCATTCCCATTGATGCGCTTGGTGACCACAAGCTGTCCCTTGAAGCCTTGCGGACGCTGATGTTGATCATCAAGCTGTCGGAGGAAAACGGCTGGTACACCCAGGGCTTGGCAAAACTGGCTGATGAGGTTGGGACATACGAGTATAAAGTTTTCAAACACATTCTCGAACTGGAGCAAAGAGGCTACCTGAAGGTGTACCGAGAATACAACCCTGAAACTGGCAAGCAGGAAATTATCAATCTGCAAGTTATCTGACTTGCGAGGTGACCATGTCGCAAAAGATGACTAACATGAATATCGGTGAACTAACGGTCGCAGTTGGTAGTTCTGTAGCATACTATCCGCGACTGGCAATTGCAGTAGGCGGGAATCGTCCAGGCATCCTTTTGTGCTGGTTACTGTACTGGTACGAAAAAGGCAATGACGAGGACGGATGGATTTGGAAGAACAGCGATGAAATCGAAGCTGAGACAGGGCTATCCTACGAGGAGCAAAAGACAGCTCGCAAGCAATTGCGATCTACAGGCATCCTTGAGGAAAAGTATGATCGGCTTAATCATCGTATGGGATTTCGTATTGATCTGGATCGTCTGGAAACAGTTTGGGAAGAGACTTTGGAAAAGCATCCTGACTGGTCAAGGCATTTACACGCCAAGCGTGATTCGCAACCAGAACCCTGCAATTCGGTCAAGCCCCCCGATAAAAACAAAACCAGGAGGTAAAAATGTCAATCAAAGTCATGAACAAAGTTTGGGAAAACAGCCAGTGTGGAGGCACAGAACTTCTGCTACTGATTGCTCTGGCTGACTGGGCAGATGACTGGGGATACTGCTACCCAAGCATTGATCAAATGGCAAGAAAAATCCGACAAACAAAACGCAACGTCATCAATCTTTTGCAAAAACTTGAGGGGATCGGCGAACTCAGAATGGTCAAACGTGCCAGCGGTGGTCGAGGGGTCAAAACTGGTTCGATCTACCAGGTAATTTGTGGAATGTCCCAAGAGCAAATAGCTGACAGCGAAAGACTATCACCAATAGCCATCAAGGCTCAAAAAACACCTGAAAACTTTTCACCAGTTTCAGGTCAAAAACAAGAAACCAGTGAAAACTTTTCACCAGTTTCAGGTCAAAAACAAGAAACCAGTGAAAACTTTTCACCAGTTTCTCAAGAAACCAGTGAAAACTTTTCACCAGTTTCAGGTCAAAAACAAGAAACTGGTGAAAATTCGGGTCCCGAAATTTCACCAGTTTTGCGCTCGACGTTAAATGAATTAATTAACGTCAAAGACATTAACGTTAAACATAGAGGTACGCTTAATAAAAACATTAACGTTAAACATAGAGGTATAGTAGTAGAAGAAGAAGTTAATTTAATTAACAGCAGCGCAACAAAAAATTTTTCAGCTTCCACTTCTGCTTCTTCTACTTCTCTCTCCCCCCAGAAAGCTCAATCTGCTGTCCCGCAAAACCAAACCTCTCCGCTATCCCAGGGTCCTGAAAGCAACAACAACGGGTCAAAAACGCGATACAGTGCCCCAACTGGAATTGACGCCGAGGCACTGTACCGCAAGATTCGACCTACGCATGTAACGATTCCCAGCAGCATCAATCCGCTACAAGCGATTGAGGTGCTGAAACGTTACTTGCAATTATACCAGGATTTGGAC
>Ga0197142_1000374_pt1 | contig 41164 bp, 36 predicted proteins | sample GBS60_MetaG_FD_148614 | JGI IMG/M metagenome (GOLD analysis project Ga0197142, IMG submission 148614) | Sediment microbial communities from Great Boiling Springs, Gerlach, Nevada, United States - GBS 60_MetaG | ecosystem: Environmental > Aquatic > Thermal springs > Hot (42-90C) > Sediment...
AATGGCACAGCTAGATGCTATGACGGCAACAGGAAGTGCAAGCCTCAAGCTGGCCAAGTTCCTCCTCAAAAGACCAGGACCAGCCGCTAGAGCCCCAGCCAGGGCCACAAGAAGACCCGCACCTCTGACGAAATCCAAGTGAAATGGAAAGAACCCACTCACTAATGGGACATATAGGACGCCACCTCCCACCCCTGCGAGAACAGCTATTATTCCCAGAACGAAACAGAATACGAAAAAGACCAGTGGCCAAACCCACCACGGAACTGGCGGGCTCTCAGCCGCCTGACCAGCAAACCCTACAGCTGGACAAAGGAGCACTATCGCGATTTGGGCCAGCCTCAACTTGAGTAAATGTCCGGTCACCTTCATCTCCAACCTCCGCACCAAGCCGTGCATGGAAAGGGCCAGTAAGTCCCTTTTTCCCTCTTGGGCACAAGAAGGGACACATCCCACTGAAACCTCTTCCAACAGTCAGCCCTGGCAAGCGTTCTCAGGCCGAGCAAAAAGTATCAGAGACCTTCTTGCGTGTCAACGGCCATAACGCTTTTCCTTTCGGTCTGAACCCCGCGGAACTGCGGGCTCTGCATCCCCGGAAACGAAGCCTGCCATTCGGCTAGGGAATTTGTCCCTGGGGCGACGAGCTGTTCTCATACCCTTCGTTGGCTATGGCGTGACTCGGCAGGCACATGGCCTCGCCACGCCAATTCTCGGCGGAGGGCTCTGCACGTCCGAAAGGGAAACCTCAGATCTCATCCGGAAGTGGTCCCCATAGGCCCCCCGTCAACTCGTATACCCCCATCCGTTCTCATATGCTCTGTTTGCGTCTGGCCCTATTTGGGGACGCGCAGAGCGCATCCCCCCGAGAAAACCAGCCCTCGCGTTCTTCCCGATCATTCCCCGCGAAGGCCGTGACCTCGGAGCCCCCCTTGCGGAGGGGCGGGCTCCGCACGCCCGCAAGGAGGGCATCAGGTGAAACCAAATTTTGGCCCCTTTAGGCCACGAGCCACCCGGACTACCCATCTCGGGTAATGACATGCCCCGGCTTTTGTGTGGCATCGCAACGCGGGCGCACAGAGTGCGCCCCTCCGAGAAAACCGCCGTCTTGCCACGTTCCCGGGCTTTTCTCCGCCAGGCCATCTTCGCCTGGAACGCCCGCGCCTCGGAGGGGCGGGCTCTGCACGCCCGTAGACCGGACGGTGTCTTACCGACACGCCGTCCCCGTAAGGCCACTCGCCACGTACCCCAGCCCTTCGGAGGTACCCGGTCCCCGTGTCCGCCAAGAGGTGCCTCGGCATGCGTATGGCCTTGCCACACGGGCGCACAGAGTGCGCCCCTCCGAGAAAACCCCCTTCCGCGTAATCTCGGAGCTTTCCCCCACAAGGCCAGCTTACCTTGGACCGGACCTCCCTCGGAGGGGCGGGCTCCGCACGCCCGCATACGGAACTGGGTTCCACCGTAACGTCATCCCCATTGGGCCGCCTTGTCCGGCACCTAACCGTAGGACGTACTCCATCCCCCAGATCTGCCAAGAAATGCCTCGGCATCCGTACGACCCTCCAATGCGGGTGCACAACCCTCCAATGCGGGTGCACAGAGTGCGCCCCTCCGAGAAAATCGCCGTCTCACCACGTATCGGGGCTTTCCCCGCAATGCCTGTGACCTGGGGTTGACCGCGTTGTGGAGAGGCGGGCTCACAACGCCCACAATTGGGGCCTTCCAATCGAGCCCAATCTCAAGTGACAGCACCTCAGTCTAGGTTGTAAAGGGTCTCGTCCACCTTGAGCGCTTTTTTCCTCGACCTCCCTCCTTTTTTCTGGAAGAGCTGTGCAGGATCCGCTTCCTCCAGGAGATCTCCCATTTGCTCCTCTATCTCTTCCGGATCCTGTCCCGCTTCCATTCTCTCTATTGCCTCTTCCATTGCAGGTCCGAGATGAAGACCTGTCATGTCCGAAAGTTTCCTCATGAGCCTGGCTGCCTGCCGAGGATCATCTTCATCGAAGGACTCTGCCTCGCTCGCCAATGCTGCCATAGCCCTCTCCATTTTTTCCTCGTCCAGATCAGGAAGAGGAAAATCATCCTCCCCTTCCCCTTTGCTCCTCTTTATGGTCGAAAAGGGCGAAAGAATCCTATCGAGTTGTTCCCTCGGACATTTGGGGCAATGGGGCCTTTTTTCAGTGTTCACCCTGCTGGAAAAGAAGTTATAGATCGTGTTGCAATCCGGGCAATAAAATTCGTAGATGGGCATTTCGACCTCACCTCACCCCTCTCTCGGAAAACTCAAGCCCTTAAGGTTCTTAGGGCAATCACTATTATTGGAGCCGAACCCTCGAGGGTCAAGACAAAAGCCAAGAAGGATAAAGTTGGCAGACCAGGAGGTCGAGGACGCAGGAGGAGGCGAATCTCGGGATTCGTCAACCCAAGCTACCGATATGGGTTGACATTTTGCGCCGTCTCCTTTACATTTCCTGGAGCATTGATTCCTTTGGAGTGGCCATGAAATGAGCCTGAAGGGAGAGATACTGGAGAAGCTGAAGAGCGTTTTCCCCTCACACGTTTCTGGGCAGTCCATAGCAGAGAGCTTTGGGGTCAGTCGCTCAGCTGTGTGGAAGGCGGTGAATCGTCTCAAGAGGGAAGGCTACCCCATAGAGGGATCACCAAGGAGGGGTTACAGGCTCAAGGCTCCATCGGACCTTATCACCCAGGAGAACGTCCTCCCTCTTCTAAAGACCAGGACTTTTGGGAGAACCGGTTACTTCTACCACCGAGAAGTGACCTCCACAAATGATGTGGCCAAGCTTCTCGCCAGAGAGGGATGTCCTCATGGCACGGTGATTGTGGCCGAGGCCCAAAGCAGGGGAAGGGGAAGATTGGGAAGGAGCTGGCTTTCCCCTGTCGGAGCAGGTCTGTATTTCTCCTTGGTCCTGAGACCAGATTTCGAGCCTCCCCTCGCTCCCAGGGTAACCCTTCTCGCTGGAGTTGCAGTTGCAAAGGCCATCCAATCCCTTTCCTCCCTGGAACCCAAGATAAAATGGCCTAATGACGTGGTCCTGGGCGGGCGCAAGGTGGCTGGAATCCTCATGGAGATGGAAGGAGAAGCGGATCTCATCCACTACCTTGTGCTGGGGGTGGGGGTAAATGCCAATATGGATCGTGGTCAGTTGCCGGAATCCTTGAACGCTACATCCCTACTATTGGAAACAAGAAGCACTCACTCCCGATGCGAGCTCTTGGCTCGGGTGTTGTACGAGCTCGAATCTCTATGGGATGATCTTTTGAGCCGAGGCTTTGAACCCGTAGCGGAGATGTGGAGAGAGATGAGCTTCACACTGGGAAAGACAGTGAAAGTGGAAAAGAAAGACGAGATCCTTTGGGGACGGGCCGAGGACATAGATGAACATGGATGCCTTCTAGTGAGGGACCAAGAAGGGAGGATTTACAGGGTGACCCATGGGGAGGTGATACATGTCCGTTAAGGGGGATTCATATTCCCAGGAGCTCCCTCCTTCTCAATCAGCCCATAGGATAAGGAGTATGGTATTGGCAGCCTTGCTCGCAGCTTTGACGGCTGCTTCCAGTCTCGTTGCCATACCCATTGGCCCTGTTCCCATAACCCTTCAAAGCCTTTTCGTGCTCGCCTCGGGTGGGATTTTGGGTCCCAAATGGGGGGCCTTGAGCATGTGTCTCTACCTGGCAATGGGAGTAGCTGGTCTTCCAGTTTTTGCGGGAGGAACAACTGGATTTGGAAAGCTCCTGGGCCCAACAGGAGGCTATCTCATTGGCTTCGTTCTGGCCTCAGCAACAGTTGGCCTTTTGACCAAGAGCTCTTCAAGACTTCCCAGGATCTTCTTCTCCAGCCTGGTGGGACTCTCGGTGATCTATATCCTGGGATGTGGGTGGCTCTCTCTCATTGCCAAGATTCCTTTGAAGAAAGCCATCATGGTCGGCCTTTTGCCCTTCGTGCCAGGAGACTTGCTAAAGGCATTCCTGGCGAGCCTCCTCGTGGTCAAGTGGCAAGCCATTCAAAGGGGTAGATGATAAGCCTGCAAAATGTGAGCTTCAGGTATTCCGAGGATGACCCTTGGGTGCTCCAGGACATATGCCTTGAGATCCCACAAGGGCAGCTCGGTGTGATCATTGGGCCCAATGGCTCCGGAAAATCCACCCTGGCAGAGCTCATAGCAGGGCTCTTGCAGCCAAGTTCCGGGAAAATACTTGTCGGTGGGCTGGACACGAGGAAACATCCGCCTCATATGAGGGGATGGGTGGGTCTGGTATTCCAGAATCCCGAGCACCAATTCTTCCATACGAGAGTTGCCGAGGATGTTGCCTTCGGACCCCAAAATCTGGGCCTTTCCCTTGAGGAGGTGGAAGCGAGAGTAGAAAGGGTGCTTCGAGAGGTGGGTCTCTGGGACCTAGCCCAGGAGAATCCCATGAAGCTCTCTTGGGGTCAGAAACAGCTCGTTGCCATAGCTGGAATTTTGGCCATGGAGCCTGCCTGCCTCATTCTGGATGAACCCACCTCCATGTTGGATCCTCCATCCAGGAAGGCTGTGAGATCCCTGATAAGAAGGGTTAGGGATAGAACAGGCTGCACGGTCCTGTGGATAACCCAGGACATGGAGGAGTTGGTGGGGGCACAAAGGGTCATAGTGCTCAACCGGGGGAGAATAGCCTTTGACGGCGAATGGAAGGAACTCATGGGTCTGGAGAATCTCCTCGCGGAGGTGGGCCTTCAAAGGCCAGCGGCCCTTGAGCTTGTCTCCTTCCTCAAAAAAAGGGGACTTGTGGAGGAGGCTGATCTCCTCTTCTCCAATTGGGAGGAACTCCTTTCATGGTGATGCGCTCCCTGGGAAGGGGCTCCTCCCTAGAGAGGATGCCACCGGGCATCAAGCTGACCCTCAGTGTGCTTGTGGGATGTGGCCTTTTGGCCATCTCGGAACTCTGGATCGCGGTCCTGGGTAGCGCACTTGCCCTTTTTCTCCATTTTCTAGCTGGAAAGAACCCATGGAGGACGGCACGAGAGACCTGGCACGCCCTTCCCTTTTTGGCTCTCCTGGCAATGGCCACTGGCCTTTTCCATGGGCTGGTCGAATCGGTGAGTTTCTTTTGGAGGTTCACTCTCCTCCTCTGGATCACTCACCTCTTGGCAAGCTCCACAACCTCAGCGGAGACAATGAGGTTCATGGAGAGGGTCTTGGGAATTCTTCCCCTGGGCCGTCTTGGGTTGAGCTCCAGGGACTTGGAAATCATGTTCCTCATGGCAGTCCGTTTCTTTTTCTTCTTCAGGAAAGAGATCACCTCTCTCCACAAGGCCCAAAAGGCAAGGGCATTTAATATCAGGGGCCTTTCCCTCAAGCAGCGTTTTCGCTATCTGGTATCTGTAGCAATAGCTCTTATGGATTCTGCTGCTAGACTTTCCCATAGGGTCACTTTGGCCTTGAGGGCCAAGGCCTACACGCCAGGCCCATCACCTTATCATCTTGCTAGGAAGCCAGGTTATGAGCTCAGGCCAGAAGGAACATACCACAATCCCCAACATGAGACAGACAGCGAAGGGCAAGGAGCCCAGAAAAACTCTCTCCATGGGCACGTACGGCGCGATTCCCTTGACCACGAATAGGTTGAGGCCAAAGGGAGGGGTGATCATCCCCACCTCCATATTTATGGTGATGATGATCCCGAACCAGACTGGGTCGAATCCATATGCGAGTATGACGGGATGAAGGATGGGGCATGCAATGAGCACTATTGCCACAGGTGGAAGCAAACACCCCATTATGAGGAAGAAGACATTTATTGTGGCCATGAGGAGCCATTTGTTGAGCTGCCATTGCACCAAGGACTGGGTTATGGCCTGCGTTATGTAGAGCTTGGTGAGGAGAGTTGTGAAGAGAAATGAGCTCGCGATAATGAGCATGATCATAACACTTTCACGAACTGTCATTTCCAAGATTTCCTTGTAATCCTTGAAGGAGCGGAGCCTGTATATGAGGATCACCATGACGAAGGTAGCTATGGCACACACTCCAGCTGCTTCACTGGGCGTCGCATATCCTCCGTAGAGCACAACCAGGAGGAATACCACGAGGAGCATGAAAGGGCTCACTTTGAGTATCCCAGCCATCCTTTCCTTGAAGGTGTAGGAGACCTCCCCGTAGAACTCCCTCCCCGATGGACCTCCTCCTGCCCCAACTTCAACGGCAATGGGAATGGCTGCCCTCTTTCTGGCCCACCTGGAGTACAGAACAACCCAGATGCACATCATCGCCGTCACTATGATTCCGGGGATCACGCTCCCTATAAATAGCTTCCCTATGGAGGTCTGGGTGGCGATCCCGTAAACTATGGGCACGACCCCTGGTGGAATCAGGTTTCCGAGGGCGCCTCCTCCAACTATGGAGCCGCAGGCAAGGGAATCCGGATATCCCCTCTTTCTCATCTCCGGAATCCCCATTGTTCCAATGGCAGCAGCTGTAGCTGGGCTCGAGCCGCAAAGGGCCGAGAATATGGCGCAGGCAAGCACATTGCTTATGGCTAACCCACCCGGGAGTTTGTATATCCACCTATGGATCCCCTCGTAGAGGTCCGCACCGCATGGCGTCACAGCCACTATCGCGCCCATGAGGACGAAAAGGGGAATGGCCAGAAGCCCAAAGTCATTCACCCCATCGAACATTACAAGGGCGGTCATGTCGAATTGAGCTGGATCAAGGAAGAGGTACATGAACACCAGAGATGGAACACCTAGGGCAAATGCCACTGGCATCCCACTGAAGAGGGCAATGAAAAGAACCGCTATTATCAGGATGCCAAGAAGCGTTGGATCCGTCCCCGTCATCTCCTTCCTCAGTCTTTATGACTCTGCCTCTGACCTCCGGGGTTCCTTCCCCCGAGTCCCAGGATCTGAATGAGAAGTTGCAAAGAGAGCATGGTCATCCCCAGGGGAAGGAAGAAATAGGGCACTGCTAGTGGAGGACCCCAGAGGGACTCGGATCTCCAACCCTTGCTCAGGGCTTCCAGAAAGAGGCACCAACCCTGATAAGCCACAAGCCCAGTGAAAACTAGGGCCATAAGGGAGGTTGCGGCCTCAAGTCTCCTCCTCGCCCCGGGAGAGAGGGCCCTGACTACTATGTCTATGCTTATGTGGGCTCCATCTTTGAGGCCGTATGCTGATCCGAGAAAGGTGGCCATGACCCCCAGATATATCGCTGACTCTATCTCCCATATGGTGGGGATCTTGAACACATATCTCATGAGAACTTCATAGGTGAGGATGAGGGAGGAAACGAGTATCCCCACCGCACTCACCCAGTAAAGGATCCTATTGAATCCTTCTATGATCCTGACTGGCCTCTCCCAAAGGGGCTTCGAGGCCCCTCTCCCATCCATCTCCATTCTTCACCTCGTCTGCCGGATGCTGCGACCAGTCACTTCACTGCCAGAGCCATATCCAGTAGCTCCTTGCCCCCTTTTACCTTCTCTGCAAACTCTTTCCAGGCCGTCTTCTTGGATACCTCGAGCCACACTTGGAAGTCCTCAGGGGTCATATCGTAAACCTGCACCCCTTTCTGCCGGAAAAGTTCCGTCACCTCGGTATCGTCCTTTATGGCCTCTTCGAGGGCGAATTTCTCGAGCTCTTTTCCAACCTCCGCCATCACCTTCTGGTGTTCAGGGGAGAGTTTCTTCCACGTGGCGGTTGCAATCACAAGGGGCTCTAACATGTACCAGATGGTCGTCTTTCGAGGCGAAGTGTAGTACTGCACCTGCTCATAAAGTCTGTAAGATTCGAAAGACGAAGATGAAGTCAAGCAGGCATCCAAAACCCCAGTCTGAAGGGCGAAGTAGATCTCGGAGGATGGCATGCTCGTTATAGCAGCTCCTGCTCCCTGGTGGAGCATTTTCTCGAACATCTTGCCAGCCGCCCTGGCCTTAAGCCCCTTCATGTCCTCGGGAAGCCTCACTGGCTTCACTCTACTCGCTATACCTCCCCCACACCAAGCCCATGTGAGGATCTTTATGCCATTTTCCTCACATATGCGCTCTATTTCCTTCCCGATGGGGGCATCCTTCCACTTCATGGCCTGGTAATGATCCTTCACAATACAGGGCATGAGGGTTATAGAGAACTGGGGCACCTTTCCTGCTGCATAATCTAGGGGGAAGACACACATGTCGAGGGCACCTTTGAGCATGGCATCGTACTGGGCCGCAGGTTTGAAAAGTACCGATGCTGGATATATTTCAAACTTGAGAGCCCCTGATGTCCTCTCTTCCACCTTCTGGGCAAATATCCTGCAGAGTCTGTCCCTGAAGTCTCCCTTATCTATGCTCCCTCCCGGCCACTGATGAGAGATCTTCAAGATCTGTGGAGCAGGTGCCTTGGTCTGCCCACGGCCTTGGTCCGGTCCTACCAAAAGGAAAGACAAGACTATCGGGAATAGAACTATCCAACGCCCTCGCATCATGGGCCACCTCCCCATTTCGTTTTTCTCCCCGAGGGGACGCTTCTCAAGCCTATGGAGGCATGGGCTAGTCGTCTGTTCTCTCTATCGCAGCAGGCTGCCACATGTCAAGACAAAAAATGCGCGAGGATTCGCCTTACCTGGGTCTGGTCCTCCAAGTGCCTTGAACATTCCGGGGAAGGTGTGCTAAGGATGGTCTTAAGCGGAGGTCACGATGGAGTGCCCTGAGTGCGGCTTCAGCCAACCAGATGAGCTCTTCTGCGCCCGGTGCGGGGTCAATATTTCCAGGGCCCTCAAAAGGAGAAAGAAAAGGCTCATCCTCACCTTCGTCTCAACGGGGGTGATCTTCGGGTTTGGGATAGCCTCCGCCCTCCTTTGGTTCAGGCCCTGGGAGCGCATCGGCACGCCCAAGGCCCTGGAAACCCAGGAACAGATTGACTCGATTCCCAAGGTGGCTCCATCCCCTCCTCCCCCACCCGTCTCCCATCAAGCTTCCAAGAAAAAGCTCACGAAAAAGAAGGCCAAAACGCCCCAATCGCAGGAACCCAAGAAGGCCGAAAAGCCCGCCGCTCCAAGAGCTCAAGAGGAAGAAACCCAAGCCCAGGAGCCATCGGATCCGCAAGTGGACCTCCTCGAGTGGGCAGCCCAAGAATGGATGGAAAAGGCCAAAGAGGCGGAAGGGGATCCAGTGAAACAGGCCGAGATGTACAATCGGGCCTTGGAAGTTTATCCCGAGTTCGCCCCAGCTCACTACCATCTAGGAATGATCCACCTGAAGGAGGGCAAAAAGGAACTAGCAATGGAACATTTCAGGAAATTTTTCTCCTCTGCCAAGCCTCTAGAGAGGGATGCATTCCCACTTCCAGCAGAGGTCGCCCAGGAACTTTCCGAACAAAACTGAAGGTTCGTTCCAATCACCTCCATTCAGCTTCAGCCCCGGGCGGGAAGGGCTGCCTTCACCTCCTCCTCTATTGCACCCCTCGGGGCTTTGGCCTTATTCGCTGCGGGCCTCAAGGCAAGAGAGGCTATTTCCTCCATCCTCTTTATGAAATGGAAGCGCATCTCCTTTCTCACGTTCTCTGGCACTTCCTCCAGATCCCTCCTGTTCTTCTCTGGCAAGATCACGGTCTGGATCCCTGCCCTGTGAGCTGCCAAAACCTTCTCCTTTATCCCCCCAACTGGCAAGACCATCCCCCTCAAGGTTATCTCGCCCGTCATGGCCACATCGGGCCTCACTGGCCTGTCGGTCAAAAGGGAAAGCAGAGCAGCCAGAATCGTGACCCCTGCTGAGGGTCCATCCTTGGGGATCGCCCCCGCTGGCACGTGCACGTGGATGTCGTATTTCTCGAAGAAATCGGGGTCCACGCCGAACTTCTGGGCGTTGGCCCTGATGAAACTCAAAGCAGCCTGAGCCGACTCCTTCATCACATCCCCTAGCTGGCCGGTCAAGGTCAGGGACTTCTTCCCTGGCATCTTGGTCGCCTCCACGAAGAGGATATCCCCTCCAACCGGGGTCCAGGCCAGTCCTGTGGCCACACCCGCCTGGGCCGTCCTCTCAGCAACCTCCGAGTAAAATTTGGGCTGGCCCAGGTAGGCTGTGAGGGAGCTTGGCTTCACAGTGACCTTTCTCGCCCTTCCCGCAGCATACTCGCTCGCAACAGCCCTGCATATGGCAGCGATCTCCCTCTCTAGGTTCCTCACCCCTGCCTCTCTCGTGTATTCCTTGATGATCTTCTCTATTGCCCTCTTTTCAAAGGAGATGGCATCCCGGGTCAGACCATGAGCTTCTAGCTGCCTTGGGATTATGTATTGCTTGGCTATCATCACCTTCTCTTCCAGGGTGTAGCCCGGTAGCTCCAACACCTCCATCCTGTCCCTCAACGGTGCAGGAATTGCCTCCAGGACATTGGCTGTTGTTATGAACATTACCCTGGAGAGATCGTAGGGAACCTCCAGGTAATGATCTGAAAAGGAGTGGTTTTGCTCCGGATCCAGGACCTCGAGGAGGGCTGATGAGGGGTCTCCCCTGAAGTCTGATCCCAACTTGTCCACCTCGTCGAGCATGAATATAGGGTTGGAAGAGCCAGCCTTTCTTATACCCTGAATGATCCTTCCAGGAAGGGCACCCACGTAGGTTCTCCTATGTCCCCTTATCTCAGCCTCGTCCCTCACCCCTCCAAGGGAAAGCCTGACGAACTTTCTTCCCAGTGCCCTGGCTATGGACTGACCCAAGGAGGTCTTCCCTGTTCCAGGAGGGCCCACGAAGCAAAGGATGGGCCCTTTGGCATCGGGCTTCAACTTCCTAACAGCCAAGTATTCCACGATGCGCTTTTTCACCTTCTCGAGATCGTAGTGGTCCTCGTCCAGGACCTTTCTTGCCCTTTCTATGTCCAGATTGTCCTCGGTATAAACGGACCACGGCAGCTCCACGAGCCAATCTAGGTAGGTCCTCGATACAGTGTACTCCGCAGCAGCTGGGGGCATCTTGGAGAGCCTGTCCAGCTCCCTGAGAGCCACACTTTTGGCCTCTTCAGGCATTCCCGCCTTCTCTATTTTCTCCCTCAGCTCCTGGATCTCAGCCGTACGATCGTCGACCTCGCCGAGTTCCCTTTGAATGGCCTTGAGTTGCTCCCTCAAGTAAAAGTCCCTTTGAACCTTGTCCATTTGGCCCTTTATCTCGGATTGAATCTTGCTTCCCAGCTCGAGGATTTGCACTTCCCTGTTGAGAAGGCGCAAGACCTTCTGGAGCCTCTCCTTCACGTCCAAGGCCTCGAGTATCTCTTGCTTCTCCTCTACCTTGACGTTCAGGTTAGCTGCAACGAGATCAGCCAAGTTGCCTGGATGGTCCACATTGAGGGCTATTATTCCCAGCTCAGGAGGGAGGTGGGGCGACATGTCCAGGAACTTTTTGAAAAGGCCCTTTATGTTCACAACTAGGGCCTGGATCTCCAAATCCTCAACCATCCTGTCCTCTAGTGGCTGAACCCTCGCCTTGAAATAGGGCTCGGTCTGCACGAACTCCAAGACCCTCATTCGGGAGACTCCCTGGATGATGAGCCGCAGAGTGCCATCGGGCATCTTAAGCATCTTTTGAATTAGGACCAGGATCCCCACTTGATAGAGGCTCTCGGGTGTGATTTCTTCCTTCCCTTCCCGCAAGGCAAGAAGGCCCATGAACCTGTCTTGGACCACAGCTTCATCCACAAGCCTCACGAGCCTCTCATCGCCCACAAACATGGGAAGGATCATCTTGGGAAAGACAACCATGTCCCTGATGGGCATTATGGGAACCTGCTCGGGCAAATTTTGCTCTTGCTGGTTCTGAGACTCCTCTTGGTTGAATGCTTCCTCAGGCATCCTCTTCCCTCCCTTCAAACGCCATCCCCACTCGAGCCTCGGTTTGGAGCTTACTTCCCGTGGGCCCTCTCAAAGGTATGAGAATCTTTTGCAGCTTTCCTCGCCCGCAAGATTCCTTCACTTGACGATGATCTCCTTGCTCAGTTCCGGACCTTTGGGCACTTTTATGATCAAGAATCCGTCCCTGTAGACAGCCTGAATCCGGTCTTCATCTATGGGCACCCTTATCCTGACCCTTCTTTCGAAGGGGCCGAAGTCTATCTCCATTTGGTGAACCCTTCTCTTAGGGTCAGCTACGGGATTGTTTCTTACCCCTGCTATCTTTATCACTCCCTTTTCCACCAGTACCTGTATCTCCTCGCTTTTCATCCCGGCCATCTCGACCAATATAACTATCTCCTCGGGCGTCTCGTAGAGATCCATGGGAGGAGCCCAGCCCGAAATGGAGCGGGGAGCGAAGGAGCGGGATATGTGCTGAGCCATCTCTTCCATGATGAGTTCCATCTTCTCCTCCGCCTCTTGGAAACCTCCCAAAAGATCTATCTTGACGATATCCATGTCTTTAACCTCCCCTCCAATCAAGGCTTCAGAGCTCCTCGACTCTGTCCCCAACCACCCTGTTCCTCCCCAGGCTTTTGGCCCGGTACATCATTCGGTCAGCGCGCTCTATTGCCCCTTGAAATTCCTCGTTCTCCCTCAACTGGGTCACCCCGACGCTCACCGTTATCCTCATCTGGGCACCACTGGCCGAGGTGCTACCAGACGGAGCCTCTATGCATATGTACATGGAGGCAACCGCCTCCCTCACCCTCTCGGCTATCTTCCTCGCAGCCAATACGTCGACCCCTGGCAGAACAACCAGGAATTCCTCCCCACCCCATCTGGCCACAAGATCCACCTCCCTCACTGAACTCCTCAAGACCTCCCCCAATTCCTTGAGCACCATGTCGCCAACCCTGTGGCCCCACTTGTCATTTATCTCCTTGAAGAAGTCTATGTCCACGACCATTAGCGAGATGGCCTCCCTGGAGACGTCCTGCGATGCTCTGAGGGAGGCCATCTGGTTTATGGCGCCTCTCCGATTCATGAGACCAGTCAGGGCATCTGTCTGGGATTCCTCCTCAGCCCTCTTGAAAGAACGATAGATGAGATATGACGAGGCTATTCCCCCAACGAAAGTGGCGAAAAGTCCCATATCTTCGCCCCTGAACCCTTCCGGAGAGTGACGAAAGAGCCCCCCAACCCCATGAATTCCGTTTTCTGGGTCTATTGGTATTGGAAGCACCGCCTGGGACCCCACGATTCCTGTCCCTAGGGTTTTTATCCAACCCTTTTCCCTTATGGAGTAACTGAGCCTAGCCGGATGGACACTGACTCCGAGGTGGAGCAATGCCCTTATCACTTCCTCCTGGACCTTGCCCAGAAACTCCTCCTTGGGTTTGAGGCCCGTGAAGATGGTCATGCGAGCTAGCTCCCCCCTTTCCACTGTGCTCAGGGCGAAGGCGTGGAATGTCACTGCCTGAGCGAACCTCTCCACGATTCGATCCAGAACCTGATCGAAGTCATGAAAGTATGGGGCTATTTGCGTGAGGTCCCGAAAGAAGTGGGCGGCTTTATTGGTTATTCCCTCCAGGCCCAGTTTAAGCTCGACCGCTGGCCTTCCCTGGAACAAAACCTTCCTAGCTTCAGGATAACAGGTCTTCTCCTCTCCCTCGGAGGTTCTCAAAATGAGAGGCCTTGGCCCGGACTTCCCGTGGGCCAGGGCATCCCGCACCAGACTCATCGCCTCATCACCGCCCTGCTCCAAGAGGAAGGATTCCAGGCCCCCACCCTTCATGAGATGCCCCATGAGCTTCCAAAAGCTCCCGTTGGCCCCGAGGATTCCGAGATTCGTCGGATCCACCACCACCGTTGGGACTGGAGACTCCTCCACCTCCCTCCACCATTGCCTGTGGAGTAGCTCAATGAGAAGTTGCCCCTTGTGAGCCCTTGGACTAGCCTTCCTCGTCTTTTGCCCCCTCATACAACAATCTCTTCCTCTTCCCCAATGCCCCTCACAGCTTGCCCAGGTCCTGAAGGGCCTTTCTCAGAATCTCCCTATTGGCAGGTTTCATGGGGGTCAAGGGAAGCCTCAGGGGGCCTGCAGGAAGGCCCATCATGTTCATGGCTTCCTTCACAGGGACTGGGTTCGTCTCTAGAAAGAGGGCCCTCACTACGGGCAATGTGCGATAGTGTATTTCTCTGGCCTCCGCATACCGGCCCTCGAGCATTAGATGGACCATATCCCTGTACTCCCTTCCTATGACGTTTCCCACAGCACATATGACCCCATGGCCTCCCAGGGCCATTATGGAAAAGGTCAGAGCATCTTCACCTGAGAGAACGTAGAATGGTTTTTGCCGATTGCGGGTCCCTTCCAAGATTCTCATGGTTTGGGTTATGTCCCCCGAGGCATCCTTTAGCCCTACTATGTTGTCTATCTCGGCCAATTCCAGGATCGTCTCAGGCTCCATGTTTCTCCCGGTCCTTCCCGGAATATTGTAGAGGATTATGGGGAGCTTCGTCGCCTCGGCTATTGCCTTAAAGTGCTCCTTGAGACCCTCTTGGGTAGGCTTGTTGTAGTAAGGACATACTTGCAGGGTAGCATCCGCCCCCACCTTCTCCGCATGAAGCGTCATTTCTATGGCTTCTCTGGTACTATTGGAACCGGTGCCGGCTATGACTGGCACTCTTCGCCTGGTTTCCTCAACCACTATCTCTATTACCCTTCCGTGTTCCTCATGGCTCAAAGTGGGAGATTCGCCCGTTGTGCCACACGGCACAAGGCCGTCAACCTTTTCCACCTCTATCAGGTGATTGACGAGTCTCCTGAGGCCTGCCTCATCTATACTCCCATCCTCCAAAAAAGGCGTAACTAGAGGCACATGGCATCCTCTCAAGTCCATAGCTCGTTGCCCTCCTTTATCTCTTACCAAATTTCATCTCCAAGAGAAGCCTATCCCTCTCTAGGACCCCCTCTTCCTTGGCCTTCTTGCCACTGGCTCGCGATCGTTCAGCCTTTCGCCAGATCGCCTTGACAATCTCCAAAATCTTGCTCTTCACTTTCCCCTCTCCCCCTTTTTCGCCCCTTTCACCTGTTGTTTGGGACGACCTTTATCTTCCGGCATTTTTATCTTGCCCAACCACTCCCCGGCCTTTCCAGGAATCCTCTTTCCTACCTCTCTGGCCAGCTCCACCAAAGCCGGCGCAAGACGAGACTCGGAGAGAACGGGAGTCTTCGCCGGCAGGAATTCCACCAGAACCACGACAAGGGCCACAGAGATTATCAGTGCTTTCAATACCCCGAAACAGAATCCAGCTGTCCTGTCGAGCCACCCCAGGCTAAGCACTCTGAGAGTCCTGCTGACCATCCTACCCAAGATGGATATTGCTAGCCAAGTTGTGAAAAATATGATGCCGCAGCCAATGAGCACAGCCAACCACTGGGTCTCTACCCAGTGCCTCAGGTGTTCGGAGACCTCTGGATAGAAGCGAGCTGCGAGCAGGAGGCCCCCTCCTATTCCCACCAGTGAGAATATATCACGAACAAAGCCCCTCCAGGTGCTATAGATGGCACTCACGATCAAGATTGCCAAGATAACTATGTCCAAAGGGTTCATGAGTCCTATATACCCTGGGCGAAGAGCAAAAGTCAAAGACAACAGAGAGCGAGAAAAAATGAGATTTTGAGCGAAAATCGAAGATAGTTACAAAAACCCTAGCCCGGGATAGGTTGTTGAAAAACTATCCATCCATCGAAAACCCCTTGATTTTCTCCCCAGGCCGAGTCTTTTTGGTATTTCCGAGATGTTACCAGAGACCCAATGGGATATCAAATGGTTCTGCGCCATTTCCCTCGGAGACAGCCTCTGGCAGAAACCGGAAGCGGCTTGGCGAAAGGGGGGTTTGACTTCCCGTGGGCGATGGGAGGAACATACAAACTATCCCCTGACACCCCGCGACGGGGAAGAAGATCTCGACCTTTTATCCTCGCAAGAATATCCAGGAGTAGAGGACATGGAAGCCGTTTGGGAAAAAGCCAAAGAGGCCATCAAGTGTTCCATGGATGCCGATGGTTTTCAGACCTGGATAGAGCCGCTTCGCCTTGTGGGGAATGAGGGGGAAGCCCTAGTCTTTGAGTGTCCCAATGCATTTTTCAAGGAGTGGATAGAAAGGCATCACAGAAAGAGGCTCCAAGAGGCAATAAGAGAGGCTGCCGGCACTGACAAGCCCATAAAGCTCAAGGTAACCGAGGAGGGGACCAAGCAGAAGTCCCAGAGGCAGGCACCGGTTCAGCTCGATTTTCGGGAGATTGGCTCATCGCCCCATTGGCGATCAGGACTCATAAGGGACTTCACATTTGAGAGATTCGTCGTCGGGCCGTGCAATGAGTTCGCTTACAGTGCGGCTCTAGAGGTCGCCAGGTCGCAGAGGACGAGGTACAATCCGTTTCTCGTCCTCGCGGATGTGGGCTTGGGCAAAAGCCATCTGTCGTGTGCTGTGGGGAATCACGTGCTGGAGAAGACGCCAGGACAGAGGGTCTTTTACACGACTGCGGAGGGCTTCGTAACAGAAATGGTCAATGGGCTCAGGAGGAAGCAGCTAGACCAATTCAAGGAGAAATACAGAAACCAGTGTGATTTGTTGGTCATAGACGGAATCGAGTTTCTCAGTGGCAAGGCCCATACCCAAATGGAGTTGGCCCACACCCTCGATGCCTTGACGAGCGCCAAAAAGAGAATAGTCCTAACTAGCAACTTGCCCCCCAAGGAAATCCCGGAGATGGATGAGACCCTCAAGTCTAGGGTCACAAGCGGCCTAGTCGTTGACATAAAGCCACCGGACCCAGAGACCCGATGCAGGATTTTGCAGCAAAAAGCGAGACAGGAAGGGGTGAGCTTGCCAGACGATGTGACTGAGTTTCTGGCCAAAAAACTGGCGGGGAATGTAAGGCAACTCGAAAGCGGGCTTATAAACCTGATAGCTAAGGCCTCGTTGCTGAGAAGGCCCATAGATCTGGACCTGGCAAGAGAGGTCACATCGATGATACTGAGGGACAATTCCTTCCCCGCCAAACCCACGATAGAGCAAATCCTTGAGTGTGTGTGCAATTACTTCAAGGTAGAGCCAGAGGCGATCGTGTCCAAGTCCAGGAAGAGATCCCTCTACTACCCAAGGCAAATAGCGATGTACCTTTGCAGGAAGCACACGGATGCGACTCTCACGGCCATAGGCAAGGCCTTCAAGAGGGATCATGCATCGGTGATTCACTCTTTAGCAGTCATCCAAAAGAGGTGCGTGGCCGATGCCACAACACGCCACCAAATTGCGTTTCTCTCGGAAAAAATTATGAAGGGGCTATAAGAGAGCCTGGCAAAAAGATCTGGTTCCAGAGGGCCACGGGGTTTCTCTCCGGAGCTCAGTGACAGGCGCCCCGAGGAGCTAGGTTTACGGAAATTTGACGGGCGCTGAAAACCAAGGCGGGGACCCAAGGACTCACCCGTTCAAACAGGTGCCTACGGTGCGGGTGCACAGAGTGCGCCCTTCCAGGAAGACAACGCGTGGCGTGTTCCTGCGGGCTTACATACTAAGGCCACTTCCCCTTAACTTTACCCCCGCGGAGGGGCCGGCTCTGCACGCCCGCGAAGGAGTGCCGGGATTCTACTGACGCCCCATCCCCACTAGGCCACCTTGTCAAGCACCCCAATCCTCAGAGGGACCAGGTCCCCCGGGTCCGCCAGGCCATGCCTCGGCACGCTTACGGGCTTGCCACACGGACGCGCAGAGCGCATCCCTCCGAGAAAACGGCTCCTCGCGTTCCCCTGGCCTTCCCCTGTTAGGCAATCTTCGTTCGGCCAACATCCCCTCGGAGGGGCGGGCTCTGCACGCCCGCCAATGAATCCCGAGATCCCACCGGAACCCCATCCCCGTTAGGCCACCGACCCTTTGCCTAGGCACCCGGTTGAAATGGAATGCCCCGGCCTACGACGAGCCCGTCTTTGCGGGCGCACAGAGTGCGCCCCTCCGAGAAAATGGCCCTCGCGTTCTTCCCGGTCATTCCCCACAAGGCCCGTGAGCTGGGGTTGACCATGTCTCGGAGGGGCGGGCTCCGCACGCCCGTAGGGAAAGCCCTGGCTTGACCGAGGCATGCCCCCATTAGGCCACCGGGCGTTCCATTGCCCCCTCATGACCATGTTATGCCTCGGCATGAGTACCGCCTCGCAATCCGGACGCGCAGAGCGCATCCCTTCAACCCAGCGTTTCATTACCGAGGAGTTCACTCCCCCTAAATAAAGGAGGCTTGACAACCCAACACAGTATCTCCGAGAAAACCACCCTGCGCGCCATCTCCGGGCTTTCCCCCACAAAGCCATCTCACCCCAGTTTCGCCGCCCCTCCGAGGGGCGGGCTCCGCACGACTGCAAGGCCCCGGTCCGCCAGACCGCTAAGAAACAAGCTCCAGTAAAAAGCTTTGCAACAAGGGCAAGAACTGTGGCACCTAAGGTTGAAATTTGGAACCGAAATATTAAACAATAGGCTTTCAGTTTTGGGGCTGCGGCCATATCCTGGGACTGAGATATACGACACCCTGGGATTGCGATTCGCGGCTCGAGGCAGAGATCGAGCCAGTGGGCCAGAAGGCTCCCAGTTCGTATGCCTTTATGCTGGGGGAGAGGTTTTGGTAAAATGGCAAGACTTGCGACGATTGGAGGAGGTCACCCATGTCGAGACGTGTCGTAGTAACGGGAATAGGAATGCTCACCCCTTTGGGTATAGGAACGGAGGCCTCCTGGAAGGCCTGCGTCGAAGGACGCTCGGGCATAAGCAGAATTCACAAATTCGATCCCTCACCCTTCAAGACCCAAATAGCAGGCCAACTGGAAGAATTTGATCGCTCCAAGTACTTGGATGCCAAGGAGGCTAGGCGTTATGACGACTTTTGCCAATACGCGTTGGTTGTAGCTCAGATGGCCTTGGAGGACTCGGGCCTCGAGATAACCGAGGAGCTCAAAGACAGAACAGGGGTGATAATTGGAACAGGCTTCGGCGGACTGGAGACCTTCGAGAGGAACTTCAAATCCTTTTTAGACGGAGGTCCCAGGAAGATCTCCCCCTTCTTCATCCCCATGATGATAGCCAACATGGCACCAGGTTTGGTTGCGATGCGCTATGGGGTGAGGGGTCCCAATACATGCACTGTCACGGCCTGTGCTGCGAGCAGTCATGCCATAGGAGATGCCTTCAAGGTGATTCAGAGGGGGCAAGCAGATGTCATGTTCGCAGGAGGAACGGAGGCCTCTCTCACAGCCCTCATGGTGGCTGGATTCGACATCATGAAGGCCACATCCACGAGAAACGACAATCCCCAGGGGGCAAGTCGGCCCTTCGACAAGGACCGAGATGGGTTCGTCCCTTCAGAAGGTGCTGCTATGCTGATCTTGGAGGAAGCTGAGCATGCTCGGAGGCGTGGAGCCAAGATCTACGCGGAAATCAGAGGCTATGGGTATAGCAACGATGCTTACCATTTCACGGCGCCCGACCCCGAAGGGAAAGGGGCAATCCTCTGCATGAAAATGGCTCTCGAAGACGCCCGAGTTGCCCCAGAGGAGGTGGACTACATAAATGCTCATGGCACATCTACCCCACTCAATGACGCCATCGAGACTCTAGCCATCAAGAGAGTCTTTGGGCAGCACGCTTATAGGCTGGCTGTGAGTTCGACCAAGTCCATGACCGGCCATCTTCTGGGAGCTGCTGGGGCGGCCGAGGCAGCATTCACCTGCCTGGCACTGAAGGACCAGATTGCACCCCCAACGATAAACTATACGAACCCAGACCCCGAGTGCGATCTCGACTATGTCCCCAATAAGGCAAGGTCAATGGATATGAGGGTGGCCCTGTCCAATTCCTTCGGTTTCGGTGGAACCAATGCTACGCTGATTTTCTCGAGATGGGAGGAGGTGTGAGGATGAAGGAGGGAGAAAGAGACTCCATTTCGCCTTCTTGCGCCTCCTGCGGGCACGAGACCTCCAAGAGGGCATGCAGGGTAGAGGGAGGGCTTTCCTCCAAGGGGTGCCCCACATATTTTCACAAGGACGTGCTCTCGGAGGCAAACTCCCGCTATCAGGATCCTTGGACAAGGGAGTTCGCCAGACAGGCCTCGAGGCAAGAGGCGGAGTGTTATGCCAACAGAGACCAGAGGCCTTATGTGATGCAACCCACCAAGACAAGGATCGTGGAAGTCTGCGAGTTCGCCCAGAAAATGGGTTACAAGCGCCTTGGGCTCGCTTTCTGTATTGGCCTTGCGAAGGAAGCCGAGATGGTGGATGAGATCCTCAAGGCTTGGGGATTCGAGGTCGTGTCTGTGATTTGCAAGGCAGGAAGGACCCCAAAAGAGTTCATAGGGATTCAGGACCACGAGAAAATCCACCAGGGGACCGAGGAGGCCATGTGCAATCCCATTTATCAGGCAGAGCTTCTCAATGAGGAAAAGACCGAGTTCAATATTCTGTTGGGCCTCTGTGTGGGACATGACTCCCTCTTTTTCAAGCATGCAAAGGCTCCCACAACCGTGCTGGCAGTGAAAGACAGGGTCACGGGACACAATCCCCTGGCAGCCGTTTACCTGGCCCATTCTTACTACAGGAAGCTCAAGGTCCCAGGCCTCTGAGGCCAGGCCTCGAAAAACTCGAAAGGTGAAGATGAAATACCCCTCCTCAGGAAGGAGGGAGGGTGTGCTCGATCCCCCTAGCCAGAGTAATAGGAAAGGTCATTCCATTGCCCGCGAGGACGATTCCCCAAAGGAAAACCGCTAGTTGGCCTTCTTGCCACCTTCTCTCTTAAGCTCTTCTCGCCTCGGTTGGCCAACTAGCGGTGGGGCGGGCTCCGCACGCCCGCAAAGGCGGCATGGGCTCTACCTGGGCATTTCCCCCATCAAACCGCCTTCTTTGGCCTCCCGTCCCCTCGAAGCAACCCCATCCCCGGGTCTGCCAAGATGTGCCTCGGCACGCGCCCGGCCTTGCTTTGCGGGCGCACAGAGTGCGCCCCTCCGAGAAAATCGCCTCGCGCGCCATCCCCGGTCTTTCCCCGCAAGGCCATCTTCGCCTGGATGGTCCACCCCTCGGAGGGGCGGGCTCCGCACGCCCGTAATGACGGCATCGGGTCCACCCAGGCATATCCCCCCAAGGGCCTCCGGCCACTCGTTCACCCCTTGATTATTACGGGATGCCTCGGTTTGCACCAGGTCCGTACGTGCGGGCGCACAGAGTGCGCCCCTCCGAGAAAATCGGTCTCCGCAGTTCCGTGGCTCTTTTCCTTTAAGCCAGCTGTGTTTCGCCAACCAATCCGCGGAGAGGCAGGCTCCGCACGCCCGCAAGAATGTGGTTCCGCACGCGCTTGGCTCCGCCACTCCTTTGAGCGTCCCTCTGGAAAAACCCGTCCCTTTTAGCATTCAGGGGCGATGCCCTGTGAGGCAATTGCCTCGGCTGTTGTATCGATCCTGGATGCTCATTATTCTCGCTCGCCTCGGGCGGATGAAAAGCTCGATTCCCTTGCGTCTTCGGAGGAAGAGGGATATAATTAGGCTGTTGGTGATGTACGCTGGATGTCGAGAGCTTTTTCCAACCGCACAGGACCTCTCCTTGGAAGGGCTCCCTCCAAGTCGAATCCCAACAAAATCAACAAAGAAAGGTAGACATTAATGAAAGGTACAGTTAAGTGGTTCAACGAGAAGAAGGGTTACGGTTTCATCCAGAAGGATGATGGCGGCGATGCTTTCGTTCACTATACGGACATCGCTGGAGGAGGTTTCAGGACCCTCACAGAAGGCCAGAGGGTCGAATTCGACGTGGAGGAGAGCAGAAAAGGGCCACAGGCCAAAAATGTAAGACCATTGTGACGTAAACTGATCCGAGGCCGTAGGAGAGGCCGGCCTCGAACAAGCTCATGTTCTCGATTCCTCTCCATCAAATCTCCACCAGACCCAAGGCGTGTCCCTCCGGACACGCGGCTACGCCATCAGGCCGTAGCCTGTAGCTCACCTCATGAGGGAGTAGCCCCTTCCATACCTTTCCTCATGGACCTTGTTCCAATGAAGGCTTTCGCTCGAATGGGGTCTTTTGACCTCTGCAGGATAGCCCACTGCCACTATGGCCTCCACCTCCAAATTGGCTGGCAGGCACAAAATCTCCGCCACCTTGTCGCCCGCCTTGGTTCTCTCGTCATACATCCTCCCCCTTATCTGAACCCAACAAGCTCCAAGGCCCATGGCCTCGGCAGCCAAGAGGAGGAAGGTGCAAGCTATGGACGTGTCTTCCACCCACACGTCTGACTTGTTAGGATCTCCGCACACCACGATCGCCAAAGATGCATCCTTGACGAAAGAAGCTCCATGGGGCTTGCACCGGGATAACTCCAAGAGCGTTCCTTTGTCCCTCACGAGCACAAATTCCCATGGATTCACGCCCCTAGAGGATGGCGCCCTCAATGCGGCCTCCACCAAAGCCTCCACCTTATCGGCCTCCACTTCCTTTGCAACATACTCCCTGACACTCCTCCTTCTCCTTATCACCTCGAAGAAATCGCTCTCTGCCATACCTCAACCCCCATCTGTCTGAGGAAAAGCTGTATTGGCATAAAGGTATTCCATCTTCTCCTTGTGAGCCAGCTCCTCTAACGCCAGCCTCTTGAGGAGTTCCTTCACTGGTCCAGCTGGGTGTCTGGATGCGAGCTCCTCGTAAAACTCGTGGGAGATCTTCTCTTTTGTTGCAGCAGCGAGAAACACTTCCTTGAGCCCCCAATTGGGATTCCACTCAGGGGATCCGAATTGCTCCACTATGTGAGCATCTATGGGCTCAACCATGCCAAGCCCTTGGCCCTCTATCCTTCCCTCCTTATACGCCAAAAGGAGTTCCCTGTGGCCATCCTCCTCCTTGGCCAAGAAAAGCAAGGTGTCCCTCACGGATGAGTCAACAACCCTTGAGGCGAGCTCCTCGTAAAGCTTTCTCGCCCCTTCCTCCTCTCTTATGGCCAAATCCAAAACCTGCCTGAAACTTAGCTTCCCCATCTCTCACCTGCCTTTTTGGAAACGGGAATCACCTACCTAAGGCCAGTAGCCAAAGCCTTGGGCTCTTTCCTGAGTAAGGACTTCGCCCTTGCAAGTCCGGATGCTACATCTACAGAGCCGGTTCGGAATGGAGCCTTGATCGCCCACTTTCTGGTAGGGTCCGCAAGCTTCCTTTTTTGATTTACTTCCCCCTTCTATCCTCCACCCTCACTACCGGAGTTTTTTCCTCTGACCCACTTGCCTTTCTCAATGCCCCGGGTGGAAGAAGTTCCACCTCTCTGGGCGCGATCCCCGTTGCCTGTCTCACAGCGTCTTTCATCTTGCGAGCCAGGCTTTGACACGAGGCCTGGTCCTGCAGCAGGGACTTGTCCTTGAGTTCAACCCGCACACAAAAGAAATCAGTTCCCCTCTTGTCTCTGTCTACCACTATGCGGGTTTGGGAACCCGCTTCCTCGAAGGCCAAAAGTGTCTCCTCGACCTGACTCGGGTACACTATGATGCCTTCCAGCACCACAGCATCGTCCGTTCTTCCCTTTATTGCTGCTATTCTTGGATGGGTTCTCCCGCAGTCGCAACTTTGCCATGTGATTGCTGAGAGATCTCCGCTTCTGTAACGAATGAGAGGGGTACCTTCCCAGACAAGGGAAGTCCACACGAGCTCCCCTTCTTCCCCTTCTCCCATGGGCCCCCCAGTCCTGGGATCCACGCACTCGCACAAGAAGGCATCTGCCCAAATGTGCATCCCAAACTTCCTGTCCCTTACTTGGCATTCACATCCCATGGCAGGTCCCAGGAACTCACTCATGCCATAGAGGTCATAGGCCTTGACCCCCAAGGAGCTCTCTATTCTGTCCCTCATGGGTCTGCTCCACGGCTCCGCTCCCAGAAGGGCTATTCTACACCTGGTGTTACCCTTCATGTCCACTTTCCTTTTCTCCACAAGCCTCGAGAGGCTCAAAGCCTTGGAGGGTGTAGCGCACAGTGCCGTAGCCTCCACCTTCCACAAGAGCTCCAGAAGTTGCTCGGGCGGCAAGCTCCCTGCGGGAACACTCGCCATCCCGAGTTTGAGGGCCCCATAGTGGAGGCCAAAACCCCATGTGGTTATGCCAGTGGGAAATGCATTGAGAAGGACATCGCCTGGCCTCAGGCCAACCATCCAGAGGGCTCTCGCATTTATATCCGCCCAATAGTCTATGTCGTGCTGCGTGGCTGCCACAAGAAAGGTCTTCGTGCTCCGGCTTCCAGAAGTGGAGTGTATTTCGCGGACCCTCACGGGATCCGAGCAAAGGGATGTGAGAGGCGAGAAGTCCTCTATCTGGGCCCTGTCTATGAGAGGAACGTGCCTTATGTCTTCGAAAGTGCGAATCTCTTCGGGATCCACCCCCGCACTCTCGTAAAGTTCCCTGTAAAAAGTGGTATGGGACATTACCCTAGCGACTGCATGGCGGAACCTCTCCACCTGCATTTCCCGCAACTTGTCCTGGGGCATGGTCTCTATTTCTGGCTGGAAAAAGGCCCTAGATCCCAAGGACCATGCCTCCCCCCTTCTCCAAGCCTTCACAAATCCCCATCACGCGGTCTCCACCCTCACAGCGCATACCTTGTATCCTGGGATCTTGGATACGGGATCCAAGTGGGAATGGGTGAGAAGATTCGCTGCAGCCTCCGCGAAATGGAAGGGCACAAAGACCGTTCCCTCGACAGCCCTATCCGTCACCCTTGCAACAGCCTCTATTTGACCTCTCCTAGATCGCACTCGCACTTTATCTCCATCTCCTATTCCCAGTTTCTCAGCATCCTCCGGAGAAATCTCCACCTCGCACCTAGGTGCCCTCTCCACAAGGCCCACGGATCGCCTTGTCATGCTACCTCCATGGTAATGATATAGGATTCTCCCTGTGGAGAGGTAAAGGGGAAATTCCTCGTCAGGCTCCTCTGGCTCTGGCCTGTATTCCACGGGATGGAACAATCCCCTTCCCCTCGTGAACCTGTCCTTGTGGAGGAAGGGTGTGCCAGGATGATCCAGTGTGGGACACGGCCATTGGAGACCCACTTTCTCAATTCTCGAGTAGGTGATCCCTCCATAGCTGGGAGTCACGGCCCTTATCTCCTCCATTATCTCTTCCGGGCTCTCGTAGCTCATGGCCATGCCCATCCGAGAAGACAAATCGCATATTATTTCCCAATCCTGCCTTGCTTGCCCGGGGGGATCCACGGCCTTTCTCACCCTCTGGACCCTCCTCTCCGTATTGGTGAAGGTCCCATCCTTCTCTGCGAAAGAAGCCCCAGGGAGGACCACATGGGCTAATCTACCAGTTTCCGTCAGAAATATGTCCTGAACCACTAGAAAATCCAATCTCCGTAAAGCCTCCTCCGCATGGTGGAGATCGGGATCGGATATCATTGGGTTCTCCCCCATGATGAACATTCCCTTTATCTTCCCATGCAGGGCCCCTTGCATCATCTCTGTGAGGGTGAGACCGGGGGTCTCGGAAAGGCTAGCCACTCCCCATGCCTTTGCCATTTTTTCCCTTACCTGGGGATCTCCAACGGGCTGGTAGCCGCTGAAGACATTGGGCAGGCCTCCCATGTCGCAGGCACCTTGGACATTGTTTTGTCCCCTCAAGGGATTGACCCCCGCATTGGCAATTCCCACATTTCCACAGCACATGGCCAAATTAGCTAGCGCCTTCACATTGTCCGTGCCCTTTGTGTGCTGCGTGATCCCCATGGCATAGAGGATGGATGCTGCGGGTGCCTTCGCGTAAATCCGAGCTGCCTCGATGAGGAGCTGAGATGGGATACCTGTTATCTTCTCTACTCTCTCTGGCGTGTAAGCTTCAACGCACTCCTTGAGGGCCTCGAAGCCCTCTGTCCTTTCCGAGATATATTGCTTGTCCTCCAAACCCTCCTTTAGGATTACATGGATCATTCCGTTTATCCAGGCTATGTCCGTCCCTGGTCTGGGCGTAAGCCATAGATCAGCGTAATTGACGAGAGGTATCCTCCTGGGATCCACCACAATGAGCTTAGCACCCCTTTGACGCACCGCCCTCTTGACAAAGCTCCCTATCACTGGGTGCATCTCGGTTGTGTTGGAGCCAGTAACCAGGATGAGATCTGCCCTCTCTATCTCCGAGATGGAGTTGGTCATGGCCCCACTTCCAAAGGCGGCGGCAAGACCTGCCACCGTGGAGCTGTGTCAAAGACGGGCACAATGATCCACGTTATTGGTGCCCAAGACGGCTCTGAAAAATTTCTGGAAGAGGTAGTTCTCCTCGTTTGTGCATCTGGCAGAGGCAAGACCACCTAAGGCATCGGACCCATAGCGAGTCTTTATTTCCGAAAGCCTCTCAGCCACAAGCCCCAAGGCCTCATCCCAACTAGCTTCCCTGAAGGAATCGTTATCCCGTATCAGCGGGGTCTTGAGTCTTTCTGGATGGTGGATGAAATCATAGCCAAATCGTCCCTTCACGCAGAGGCTGCCAAAATTTGGAGGTCCATATCTGTAATCACTTGTCACCTTAACCACTTGGCCTTCCGCAACATTTAGCTCGAGCTGGCAGCCCACGCCACAATAAGGACACGTGGTCCGAACTTTCTCGAGCTTCCAGGGCCTTGCCTTGAATTTGGCTTGACGCTCCGTGAGGGCTCCTGTGGGACATACGGAGACACACTCGCCGCAAAATACACATTCGGATTCACCATAAGGCAAGTCCCAAGCTGTTACTATTTTGGACTTCCCTCCCCTGTAACCAAAGTCTATGACCTCGTTTACCTGTACTTCATTGCAAGCCCTGACACACCTCCCACAGAGTATGCACTTATTGAGGTCACGTTCGATCATGGCATTGGAGGTATCTTTGGGATACCCCGGAGACTCCACAGGAAAGCGCAAGGTCTCTATTCCCAGCTCATAGGCCAAATCCTGTAGTTCGCACGAGCCATTGGATTGGCACAGAAGGCAGTTGTGGTCGCCGCTTGAAAGGAGCAAATCCACGACGAGCTTCCTAGCTCTCATTACCCTCTCTGTTCTTGTATGGACCACCATTCCCTCGGCCACAGGCATGGCGCAAGAGGCAACAAGGGCCGGCCTTCCCTCTACCTCCACAACACACACTCGACAAGCTCCGGAGACCGGGAGCCTGGGATGGTAGCAGAGGGTGGGTATGTGGATCTTAGCCTGCCTTGCCGCCATCAAAATGGTGTTGTTGGAGGAAGTTGTCACTTCTTTACCATCAATTGTCAGTTTTACCAGACTCATAGACCACTCTCCACAGCGTTGAAATCTCTCTTATCCAGAAGGAACCCTAGGTCTATCCCCGACTATCTCCAGTGTTTGTTATCTCTTTTCACTAGGAACTGCTTTTTGAAATTCGACTCCCTCATGCCCTTATTACAGCGCCAAATTTCTTGGGACACACCTCATAACAAGTGCCACAGCGAATGCATTTTTCTTGTATGATCCTATGAACCACTTTGGGAGCTCCCTCTATGGCATCGACAGGACACCTCTTCCTGCATATGCCGCAAGCTTTGCATCTCTCAGGATCAATCTCATAGCGAACGAGAGCCGTGCACACCCCAGCTGGGCATCTCTTTTCGTTTATATGTGCCTCGTATTCCTCGCGGAAGTATCTCAACGTGCTGAGAACTGGATTTGGAGCCGTTTGTCCCAGGCCACACAGAGAGGCATCCTTGACGAAAGAGGCCAACTCCTCAAGCAACTCCATGTCCCCTTGCTGACCTGTGCCCTGGGTGATTCGTTCCAGAACTTGGAGCATTCTTTTGGTACCTTCTCGACATGGAGTGCACTTGCCACAGGACTCATCTCTACAGAAGTCCATAAAAAATCTTGCCACATCCACCATGCAGGTGTCCTCGTCCATGACTATGAGTCCACCTGAACCCATGATCGCTCCAGCAGCTGTAACTGACTCAAAATCCAGCCCAACATCCATGTGTTCCGCAGGAATACATCCCCCCGAGGGGCCTCCCAATTGAGCTGCCTTGAACTTTTTTCCCTTCTTTATCCCCCCTCCAATTTCCATGACCACCGTAGACAGGGGTGTCCCCATGGGCACCTCCACAAGGCCCACGTTGTTGACATTTCCCGTCAAAGCAAATACTTTGGTCCCTTTGCTTTTTTCAGTACCCAGGGAGGCATACCACTTTCCACCGTTCATGATAATCTGAGGGATGTTCGCAAAAGTCTCCACGTTATTTAGAACCGTAGGCTTTCCCCAAAGTCCTTTCTGAGCCGGAAAAGGCGGTCTGGGTCTTGGCATTCCCCTTTTGCCCTCTATGGAGGTCATCAGGGCTGTTTCCTCGCCGCAGACAAACGCCCCGGCTCCTTGGTAGACCTCAACAGTGAAGTCAAATCCAGTGCCCAAGATGTCCGGGCCCAAAAGGCCCAATTTGGTTGCCTGCTCTATTGCTATGTTTAATCTTCTGAGGGCCAGGGGATATTCGGCTCGGCAATAGATGTATCCAAAGTGGGCTCCAATGGCCTTGGCCGCTATTATCATTCCTTCCAACACAGCATGAGGATCCGCTTCCAGCAAGCTTCGGTCCATGAAAGCTCCTGGATCCCCCTCATCAGCATTACAGCACACATACTTTATGGGACCTTGAGATTGTGAGGCAAACTCCCACTTTAGCCCTGTGGGGAATCCTGCGCCTCCCCTGCCCCTGAGGCCGGAAATTTTGACCTCTTGTATGATTTCCTCTGGGCTCATTTCAGTTAAGGCCTTTGCGGCTGCTTGGTAGCCACCTCTCGCTATATAGTCCTCTATCCTTTCAGGATCTATCAGCCCCCTGTGGCGCAGGGCAATGGTCTTCTGGTGCGCGAAAAAAGGTATGTCCCTCATCCTCGGAATGGGCTTTCCAGTGAGCTGGTCCTTGTACATAAGTCTCTCCACTGGAACACCCTTGAGGACGTGCTCCTCTATTATCTCCACTGCATCTTCAGGTTTGAGATATTGATAAAAGATCCCCCCGGGATACACGCTCATCACAGGCCCCTGGGCGCAAAAACCATTGCAGCCTGTTTCCACTACGATGGCCTTGTCCTGCAAGCCTCTCTTTTCTATCTCGCTCTTGAGACTTTCCATAACTTGCCGGCTTCGTGTGGCATGACAACCCGTTCCGCCGCACACCAGCAAATGATACGGGCCAAGGTATTCACCTGGAAGCTCCTCCTTTTGGAACCGAACCTCCAGAAAAGGAGCTAACTCACGAGCCTTTTGCACTAGGGTAGTAGGGTTCAACCGATCCATGTTCAACTCCTCACGCCGCCCGAGCTCAATAGCCAGAAAGTATCTTCTTCAGATCATTAGGATGGACCTGGCCATAGGTTGTTTCTCCCACTATGATCACTGGGGCTAACCCGCAAGCGCCCACACACCTCAAGCTCTGCAGGGAGAACTTCCTGTCGGGTGTTACCCCTCCATCCTTCACTCCCAGCTCGCTTTCCAATTTTTCCAGAAGCTTGTTGGCCCCCCGCACGTAGCAAGCAGTGCCAAGACAAACTTTCACTTGATATTTCCCTTTGGGAACCCTGGAGAAGAAGCTATAGAAGGTCACAACTCCAAAGACCCGTGCCTTGGGTATCCTCATCTTGGTAGCTATCCACTCTTGGAGAACATCTGGTAGATATCCAGCTACGGCTTGTGCCTCTTCAAGAACAGGAATCAGGGCTCCTGGTTTGCCCCTATAGCGCTCGAGCATCTTCTCCAGAGCTGGCAGACACTCCTCTCCTATCTCACTCACCAGCTTTGCCCTCAAAGCGGCTTCGTGCATCACGGTCCCCCCACAGTTTGTGATTGCAACATTTTCTCTGCCACATGAGCCATCACATCCAGCAACTCGGGTGCCTTCTCGTAAGGCGGAACACACGAGATGTCCGCATCCCTTATGCTTTCCATGTGAGCAACAAACCCGAGAATATCGAAATCGCTGAGGTGCCTTTTTATGAACTCCTCGTCCTCAGGCCCTCTCACCTTGTTACCTATCACCCCGATGCGCCTCAGACCTATGTCAGAAGCTAGCCTTCTGACGGTCTTTGCTGTCTCTATGCTCCTTCGGCCAGGCTCGACGACCACAATCAGCCTATCCACAGCCTGGGCAGTCCCCCTTCCCAAGTGCTCTATGCCCGCCTCCATATCCATTATCACGACTTCCCTTCGATCCAGAAGGAGATGGGTTACCAGGGCCTTTAGCATGGCATTCTCGGGGCAGTAGCAGCCTCCTCCCCCTGTCTTGAAGGCCCCCATTACCATGAGGCGAAGCCCTGGCTCCACTGTCTTGGAGAACCTCTCCGGGATATCATCCACCCTCGGGTTGAGGTTGAATATTCCCCCTATGGAACCTGGTTTTGCCCCTGTGCGTTCGTAGATGAGCTCTTCCATCTTGACTATGGGGGTTATATCGGAAGCATCCGGAATGCCGAAGGCACTGGCCAATGTCGCATTGGGGTCTGCATCTATGGCCAGGACCTGATAACCCTTTAGGAGAAAAGCCTTGGCTAAAGAAGCAGCGATGGTGGTTTTCCCGACCCCTCCTTTTCCACCTATGGCCAATTTCATGGCCTTCTCCTCTTTTGTCTGTGAGGCGCTTCAGCCCTCACTGTACGCCTGGAACTTGAAGGCTTTGGGTGCCTTCACATACCAGTCCATTAAAGGCCGTCGATTTACCAGGAGCTCACATTCCAGCCGCAGAGAGGATCTCTGGCACAAGATGTTCCCTTCCTATGGCCATTATGTGGACTCCGTCGCAAATCTTCTCTTCTCTTATCTGCTTTATCATGCGGCCTGCGATCTCGATCCCCTTCTCCAAGGCCTTCCCCTTTGGAGCACTAGCCAGCTCATCTATTAGGTGCTGAGGGACAAAGATTCCCGGGACATTGGCGTTCATGAACCGGGCCATTCCTGCCGAGGCAAGAAGCACTATCCCTGCCAGGATCTTCACGTTGAACTTCCTTGCGTATTGCATGAACTTCTTGAAATTATCGAGATCGTATATGGCCTGGGTCTGTATGAACTCGGCCCCTGCCTTTATCTTTTTCTCGAACTTGAGAAGTTGCGGCTCTATGGGATCCGCCTCCGGAGTAACTATGGCCCCGACACAGAATTTCGGGGCTCCCTTGAGCTCGTTTCCAGCAAAATCCCTCCCTTGCTCCAGTTGCCTTATGAGCTTAACCAAAAGAACCGAATCGAGATCAAAAACAGGCTTTGCCTCTATATGGTCTCCCACAGTGATGTAATCTCCCGTAAGAGCAAGCACATTTCTTATGCCCAGAACATAGGCCCCAAGAAGCTCTGACTGCAGGGCCAGTCTGTTTCTGTCCCTACAGGTCATCTGCAAAATGGGCTCCCCTCCTGCCTCCTTGATGAGCTTACAGACGGGAAGGCTACCTATTCTCATCACAGAGCTCTGGTTGTCAGTGACATTCAGGGCATCCACCTTATCCTTGAGGAGATCTATGTGGTGGAGCATCTCATCGATGTCCACTCCCTTGGGAGGCCCTATCTCCGCTGTGACTACGAACTCTTTGGTCTTTAGAGCTTCAGCAAAGGGAATGGGCATGGCTAGGCCTCCTCCTCTCTGTATGCAGCGTGCCATATGGTCGCAGGAGTGGTCTGGACTTTGTAGTTCTTGGGAGGGTGGATTTCCCTTATCTTGTCGAGCCTACCCTGTCCCTCTAGCCTCCTGTAAATGAGGGTCCAGGCACAGTCCTTGTTCTTGTCGACCTCGCACTTTCCGTGATTCGTCCCGCCGCAAGGTCCATTGACCAGGCCTTTCGGACAGATGGTTATGGGGCAAATACCTCCCGTCTCCGCAAGGAGGCAATTGGAACAAGCCCGGCACTTCTCGCTCCACACCCCCTCTTTCTCGGCAATGCCTATGAAGGTGGTATTGAGGGCAGGGACCACAACTCTGTGGGGAAAGAGTTCAGCGGCAAGCTGCACTCCAGCCCCACAGGCCATGGAGATGACCACATCATACTTGTCAACTCGATCTTTGAGGGTGTCAAAGTACTCCCTGTCGCACTGGCGGAGGATGGTCTCCTCGTCCACCTGGACATTTTTCCCCTCTTCTTGGAAGGCGATCCTGAGCTGACTTGCCAGAATCTGGACCTCCTTCTCCCCTCCTGCCATGCAAACAGCAACACATGTGCCGCAGCCCAAAACCAATATCTTCTCGCATCCATCCACGTAAGATTTGATCTCATCGAAGGGCTTTCTCTGGCCTACTATCATCTCTCGCTCTCCGTGTGCTCTTGGACCCAGCTTTCATGGGATCCCCTCATGCCGCCTCCTTCTTCCTCTTGAGGGGTGAGGGGCCAAGTTCCTTTGCCCTCCTCGTCATCTCCTCCACTGCCTCAGCAAAAGCAGTGGCCATAGACGAGCTCATGTTGAACATCTCGAGCCTCTCAGGCTCTATGCCTATCTCCTTGAGCAGCTCTTTTGTGTAGCGAACCCACCTCTTGGCTCTCACATTTCCTTCCAGGAAATGGCACTCTCCCTCAAGTCACCCGGCCACGAAAACCGCATCCGCCCCCGCCTCGAAGGCCTTGAGAAGGTGAATGGGCTCCACCTTCCCGGTACAGAGCAATTTCACCATCCTCACAGTTGGCGGATACTGAAGCCTCATGGAACCGGCCAAATCCGCAGCCGAGTAAGCGCAGTAGGTGCAGCAAAAGGCAGCTATCTTCGGCTCGTAAGACATCTCAGCACCCTCCTCCTCCGCTCCTGTTTTTTCCGTGGCTGGGCCTCTACCCCGCAAGGAGCCAATCCTCTCCCGTCATCCTTCCAGAGCAGCCACCTTGGCCAAAAGCTCCTGATCTGTATAACTGCCAAGCTGGATTGCCTTCCTGGGGCAGGCTGATGTGCATATCCCACAGCCCTGACATGCCGCAGGATTTATCTCTGCAACGCCTTTGGAGCCCACTTGGGGCACATGGTAGGGACATGCTCGGACACAGGTGAGGCAAGCCACACATCTCCCTTCGTCAACCCAGGCCTTCTCCCCTGGCAAGTACAGCCTTTCTTTAGAGAGAACAGTCACAGCCCTTGCGGCAGCGGCTTGGGCCTGGGCTATTGTCTCCCTGAGAAGCTTTGGTCCATGTGCCAGACCTGCAAGGAAGTTCCCTTCTGAGGCGAAATCAACTGGCCTCAGCTTCATGTGAGCTTCCATGAAAAACCCGTCAGCATTAACAGGGAGCTTGAGTTGGAGTGCCAAAGGCTGCTCCTTTTGGCCTTCAACTCCTATGGCCAGGGCGATGATATCCGCTGGTATCTCTACCTCCTCCCCTAGCACATGGTCCCTGACGGTCACAATGAGATCCTCGCCCCTTTTCTCTACCTTGGGAGGATCCTCCTTCTTGAACCTTATGAATATCACACCGCGCTTTCTCGCCTCCTGATAGTAGAGCTCCATCAGCCCATATGTGCGAACATCCCTGTAGAGGATGAAGACCCGGGAGTCGGGCTTGAGTTCTTTGATCTTCAAGGCGTTCTTTACGGAGCCCTGGCAACAGATCCTGCTACAGTAAGGATGTTCCTCATTTCTGGACCCCACACACTGGATCATTACAACCGTGTCGATCCCGTCGAGGCCCTCTTTGCCTTTGGCGAGCCTGTCCGAGAGATCCAGGGCCGTGACCACCCTGGGATCCTCTCCGTAGAGGTATTCTTTGGGCTCATAGGGCTTGGCGCCTGTTGCCACGATGGTGACCCCGTGGCGGATCTCCTCAGTGCCATTGGAATTGGATATGTGGGTTGTAAAGTTGCCAACAAAGCCCGTGTGGTAGGTGACCTCACTTTGTAGATGGACCTTTATTCTTGGATGGCTCTTCACCTTCTCCTCGAGCCGCTCCAAGTAGGCCCGGACATCGTCTCCTTCTATGGTGTGATGGAGCCTTCTCGCTATGCCCCCGAGCTCCCCTGTCTTCTCCACGAGATGGACCTCATAGCCCTGCTCGGCTATGTTGAGGGCAGCGTTCATTCCCGCAACGCCGCCTCCCACAACCAGTGCCCTCTGCTCCACTGGCACTGTGAGTTGAGGAAGGGGCTTGGCGTTTCTCACCTTGGCAACAGCCATCCTCACCAGATCCTTGGCCTTCTCAGTGGCCTTATCAGGCTCGTGCTGGTGCACCCAGGAGCCCTGATCCCTTATGTTTGCCATCTCGAAGAGGTAAGGGTTGAGGCCAGCCTGGCGGATAGTCTCTCGGAAAAGGGGCTCGTGGGTCCTAGGGCTACATGAGGCCACAACCACCCTGTTCAATTTTTTCTCCCTTATCACCTCTACCATCTTCTCTATGTTGTCCTGACTGCAACTGAAGAGGTTTTCCGCCGCGTACACGACACCGGGCAGTGTGGCAGCATAGTCCCTGACTTCAGGAACCCTGACCACACTGGCTATGTTTATCCCGCAGTCGCAAACAAAGACCCCGATTCTGGGCTCGTCCTTGGAGACATCTACCTCGTCGGGATAAGACTTCTCCACTATCTCGCTGTAGCGGGCATCAGCTAGGATTGTCTCCACTTGGCCCACTGCTGATGAGGCCTGCATCACTGTCTCGGGGATGTCCTTGGGCCCCTCGAACGCACCACAGACAAAGATCCCAGGCCTGGATGTGGCAACTGCCTCCAGTCCCCCTAGTGAGGAAAAACCGTAAGGATCCAACTCCACCCCTACCTTCTTTGCCAGATCAACGATCCCGGGAGACGGTTCCATGCCAACCGAGAGGACCACCATGTCAAATAGTTCCTCGTAAACCTTGCCATCCTCATCAACATACCTTATGAGAGGGCTCTGGGTTGCGGGATCCTCCACCACAGAGTGTATCCTGGAGCGGATGAACCTTACGCCAAGCTCCTCCCTTGCCCTGTCATAATATGCCTCGAATCCCTTGCCAAAGGTCCTCATATCCATGAAGAAAATCGTGGCATCGAGATCCCCTTTGGCATGTTCCTTGGCTATTACAGCCTGTTTTATGGCATACATGCAGCAAACGGAGGAGCAGTAAGGATGGTCCCCCTCGTTTATGTTCCTCGAGCCAGCACACTGGATCCAGGCTATTTTCTTGGGCTCCTTGTGATCGGAAAGCCTCACCATGTGGCCCTGAAACGGCCCAGAGGCGCTCAAAATCCTCTCGAACTCCTTGCTTGTCACAACATTCTTTATCCGTCCGTAGCCGTAAGTCCTGAGCTTCTTGGGATCCACTGTCTCGAATCCGGGAGCCAGGATCACCGCCCCCACCTCCAGGATCCTTCTCTCTTCCACCATCTGGTGGTCTACGGCTCCCGCTTGGCATGCCTTAACGCATTCGAAGCACTCGCAGCACACCCCGCAATCCAGGCATCTTGAGGCCTCTCCTCTTGCTGCCTCCTCATCCACCTGGAGCCTCACTTCCTGGAACCCTTTCACCCTCTCCTGAGGAGGAAGGGTTGGGACCTTGAGCCTCCGCCTTTTCTCTATATCGGGTGGGATCTCGGCCCACTTCTCGCCTGCCTCCTTCTCCTCCACCCATTCCTCGGGGAGTTCCTCGCCCTTGAGGAACTTGGCAATGTAATGGGCAGCCCTCTTTCCCGCTGCAACGGCCTCGATCACAGTCGCAGGCCCTGTCACAGCGTCTCCACCTGCGAAGATCCAGGGCACGTTGGTCTGGAGGGTCTCGGGATTTACCACCAGAAGATTCCACTTGGATATCTCGAGACCTAGGCCATCCTGGACGAAACTCAGGTCAGGCTCCTGACCTATGGCTGGGATGATGAGGTCTGCCTCAACGAAGAATTCGGATCCCTCTATGGGGATGGGCTTTCTTCTGCCTGTGCTGTCTGGTTCAGTGAGCCTGGTGCGGATACATTCCAGTCCCTTGAGGCGCCCTTCCTCATGAACGATCCTTGAAGGCGCAGCAAGAAAGAGGATCTTCACTCCCTCTGCCTCTGCCTCCTCTATCTCCTCGGGCTCGGCCAGCATCTCCGCCTTGGATCTCCTGTAAACTATTGTCACCTCCTGGGCTCCAAGCCTGAGGGCTGTCCTTGCGCCGTCAAGGGCTGAGTGGCCTCCTCCTATGACCACTACCTTTCCGTCTATTTTCTTCAGGTTCCCCAGATGAACCTCTCTGAGGAATGTGGTCACATCCTGGACACCAGGGCCATCCTTCTCCCCAGGGATTCCAAGCTTGAGCCCCTTCCAAGCACCAACAGCCAAGAACACCGCCTTTGCCCCGTGATCCCTGAGTTCCTGGAGTGTCAGGTCCTTCCCTATCCTCACCCCAGTCTGGATTTCTATCCCAAACCTCCTTAAGTTCCCTATCTCCTGATCCAGGACCCAGCGGGGAAGCCTGTGCTCCGGGATACCATACCTCATCATGCCCCCTGGCTCTGGCATGGCCTCGTAAACAGTCACCTTATAGCCCTCAAGAGCCAGGAAATAGGCCGCGGTCAGACCAGCAGGCCCTGATCCCACTATTGCCACCCTTTCTTCCCTGGGCTTTATCTCTGGCACTGGGATCTCGGTTACAGGGCATCTATCCGCAGCTATCCTCTTTATTTCCCTTATGGAGATGGGCTCATCTACCAGAGCTCTCCTACAGCTATCCTCGCACCTGTGAGGGCACACACGGCCAAGAATTCCAGGGAAGGGCAAATCCCGCATAATTATCTCCACTGCTTCCCTGTACTTCCCCTCCTTCACCATTGCCACATATCCCTGGACATTGAGGTTGGCCGGACAGCCAATGCGGCAGGGTGCAATATCCCACTTTTCTATAGCGTAGCCACTTGGGATTGCCTGAGGGTAGCGCTTGAAGGTGGCTTTTCTCGTTGAAAGCCCGAGATCATACTCATTGGGCCTCACAACAGGGCACACTTTGGCACATTCACCGCAGGCCGTGCATTTGGATAGGTCAATGTATCTCGGGTGCTGAATGACCTCTACTTTGAAGTTGCCAGGCTCTCCTTGGATATCCACAACCTCGGCATTGGTCAAAAGATCTATGTTCAGGTTTCGGCCGCACTCCACCACCTTGGGCGAAAGGATGCACATGGCGCAATCGTTGGTGGGAAAGGTCTTGTCCAGCTGGGACATGGTACCCCCGATTGCGGGGGTCCTCTCTACCATGTACACGTGGAAGCCGCTCTCTGCGAGGTCCAAAGCCGCCTGAACACCGCCTATTCCACCGCCAACTACTAGAACAGATCCCTTAGCCATGGATGTCCTCTCCTGCAAGAACTCGTCGGACTTTTCATACGAAGGACCGACCGTGGATTTTCACTCCGGGGGAGGCAATTTGGGTCTCCGAAGGTAGCTATCTCAGTATATGGGCCCATTCAAAAGGGTTCAAGACTATCTACCCGACCTTCCAGCAAATGTCAAGACCGCCCGGCCGAACGATCGGCCTGGGCCCCAGAACCAAAGGCTGCGGTCTCCAGGAGTGCCACCCCTCGGAGGGTCGGGCTCCGCACGCCCGTAACGGGATGCCGGGGTTTTACGAACACGTCCTCCCCGTTAGGCCACCTTGTCTAGGCACCCCAACCCTCGGAGGGAACCGGTCCCCCGGTCCGCCAAGAGGTGCTTCGGTAAGCGTCCGGCCCGTCTTTGCGGGCGCACAGAGTGCGCCCCTCCTAGAAAACCACCCTCCGCGTTAGCCCAGGGTTTTGCCCGCGAGGCAGTCCTAGCTCGCATCACCAATCCCGCGGAGGGGCGGGCTCTGCACGCCCGCAAACGGGGTTGGGTTCCACGGACATCTGACCTCGATTAGGCCACCTTCTTGGGCATAATAGCTTTCCGAGCGACCTGACCCCCAAGTCCGCCAAGAAGTCCCCGACACACGTACCAACCTAGAACGCGGGCGCAGAGAGTGCGCCCTTCCCAGGAAAACCCCCTTTCGCGCACCTACGGGCCTCACATGTAAGGTGGGATCACCGGACCTTTGTTGCTTACCGCGCGTCTAGGACGCTTCCTCCAAAGGGAAATTTCTACACCCTCCACTGCTCAAACAAAAAGGGGGATCCGAAGATCCCCCTTCCCCTGCTCTGACCCGGAGCTTTCTAGAAGGTGTACCTCAGCCTCCAGAAGAGCTCCCAGGCATCATCAGCACCGGCGGCATTCCATGGCCCGAAATGATCCAAACCGTCGCCAGCAAAGAAGTAAGCGCCAATCAGATCCAGGGTCAGGTTCGGGTAGATCTTGTAGGTCGCCGTAAGGTCGATCTCCCAACCAAGCTCCTTGCTTCTGTTCGAAGTGCCAGAGGGCTCGACCAATGCACCCCGTGGCTTATCCCACGCGTCAGTCGCCCAGATGTAGCCTGCGAGGAGATTCAATGCGAGCTGCTTTGTTGCCTGCCATGTGGCATCCAAGGCCACATAAGCATGGCCACGAGGGGCACCCGTATATGTGGACCATCCCAAAGGCCAGCTCTTATACCCACCCTCGAACAGCTCAAACTGGCCGTGGAATGCATCCACACTGGACCAGCCTCTCCACTCGTTGTCGTCGCGATCCAGCCCACTGAACCAGGCGAACCTCACCCCGATATTGAATGGCCCAGGCTTTACACCCGCATGGGCCAAGACAGCCCAACCCCTGGGATCTACAACAGGCAAGTAATTCGCTGGCGCTGCAGGCACATCGTCGTCACCTTCGTCAGTTTGCCCCCAGAAAAAGTTACCGTGGGCCCTGAAGTACACGGGGAGGGTGCCTATTGTCGGCTCTATAGCTATCCAAAGCCCATGCCAGAAATAGTCGCCACTGATCATCTGGGCGCCAAAACGACCGCCTAGCTGCTGAGTGCGGGCTCCAAAGTCAAGCCAATGCTGACCGCCCTCTGCCACATGGACCCACTGATGATAAGTCCCGAAGCGGAACCACTTGGTAAGGGCACCCGAAAGGTTGATCAAATAAAGGTCAGCATCATCCCTGTCACCGTGATAGGGTCTGCCGTCGAAATCGTGCAAATTCACAGGACTTGCTGTGGCACCCGTAAGCAGTGACCCCTCACCCTCATTCAACTTGATCCACCATCCAGAGAAATTGAGCACGTTCTTGATGATGGGGGCATCGATCCTAACCCCGAAATAGTCATCACGGGCGTACATGATGTTGTTGGGCTCGAGACCACCAAAGCCCTGTAGACCAGCTTGGACCTTGACTGGCGTGCCGGGGATGAAAAACCAGATGTACGCGTGTTTTAGCTTGGTATTGTTGAGGTCATCTCCTCGGGCAATGTCGCCTACAGCGGCATTGGGGCCGTAACCGGTCTGGGTTACGTTGGATCCCCAGATCCAGTCGTGCTCGAAGCCGAATGTGGCGCCGTATTTGCCCTCAAAATTGGTATCGAGCCACCAGCGGAAACGCTGATAGAGATGCCTGCGGGCGTCATGGATGTCCTCATCGAAATCGAAGAGATTGTCGTTAGATCCGCCTGCGATCCAGTAATCACCCCTGATGTTGAAGTCGGCCTTGCCGAGATACTTGCCCACACCCTGAGCCTGTCCTGGCACACTGAAGGCCAGGATTAGGGCAAACCCTGCAAGGAGCGCAAGAAATGCTTTTCTCATGTCTCCTCCTCCTTTACTTTGGTCTTCGCACCCAGCTTGGACCCTCCCTCCCAAAGAGGGTCGAGAAAACTCCCCTTTTCTTACCCCATCACCTCCTTTCTCTTCCAGCATAAGCCAATTGCAACCTGCCACTTTTCAGCCCCTCAGGGCACCTCTTGGACCCTCCCCTTCCCGGGTAGATCCGTAGGTCGGACTATATCTAGCATTGCCCAATTCTCTTGTCAAGCCCTTTTATTCGCGTCCCCCAAAAAAATTTTTGGCCAAGCCCTTGAGCCCAAATTTTTCTGGCCATTGAGCCGAAAAACTTTTCTCTTGGTCGCCCCCCAGAAGAGCCAAGGGGACACTTCTTTGGATTTTCTCTCCCAGGGACTTTTGACCCAACCAATTAGCCTCCGCCAATGGGATTTGTGGGGTCGCCCTCTGAGATCATCTCCCACAAAACCTCCTTTTCCTTGGGCCCAGGAAGAAATCCCCTGAGCTCCGCTTCCATGACAAGTTCATCCCTTTGATTGGTAAAGCGGGCTTTGGCCAAGGCCTTTCCTTTGTGGTCAATTTCCACTATCTCCATCTCGCAGGTGATGGTATCGCCTATGTACACCGGCTTTATGAAGCGAAAGCTCATCCCGGAAGCCAACCAGGCCCACTGCCCCCCTGGCTCGCAGATCATGCTTCCCACGAGAAGCCCGTGGCAAATGAGGCCTGAAAACCCTTTCTCCCTTGCAAAACGGGGCTCGTAGTGGACGGGATTGTAGTCCCTCGTTATCTCGCCGAAAAGTTTTACATCTTCCTCGGTGAAGGTTCTGGAGAACCGGACAACTTTACCAACCCCAACAAGGCCCTGTGCAACCTCTCTCCTCCAGGGCCGGGGCTCCGGATGGGGTGACATCTGCCTTTGGGAAGACTCATCTTTCTTCTCTGGGATAGGGCTCATGGCAGCTGGCTTTTTTGCACGACATTACAACTGAGGCCTTAGCTTCCTCTGGATGGTCTCCTGAGCCGAGCTCATCCAGGGATGGCCTTTTGTAAGATAGACCAGAAGAGGGCTCGTTGCCAAGGAGTTTTTTTGGGATAGCTTCGGGAGCCGGTGTGAAAGGAGGGCACGTTCTTGGAACGTACGACCTTGCTTCGCGGGCGCACAGAGTGCGCCCCTTGTATATAATACTCCTGCTGTTGGGTGACTCGGTATTGGGAGCTGGAAGGGGGGTACCGGATGCCGATGCGTCCCTTGGGACATAGAGAGCCCGTCGCGGAGATGAAGCACCGGTTCCCCCTGGCCAGAACCTCACGAGACGCTGAACAGTATCTTAGGCCAGGGTTATTTTCCTGAGCCTGCATTTACAAGGTTAGTGGCGTGAGGAGGTATGGCCGGATGGAAAGAGATGTGGTTGCAGTAGGGATCGATGTTTCGAAGAGGAAGCTTGATGTAGCGGTTTTGTTTTCCAATGGCAAGTATAGGACCAAGGTTGTGAGTAACGATTTTAAGGGTTTTGAGGAGCTTAGGTTGTGGTTAGGGAAGCAGGGGGTTGAGAGGGCCCATCTGTGTATGGAGGCAACGGGTATTTATTGGGAGGGGGTAGCGGGGTATTTTTTTGACAGGGGTTTTGTGGTCAGTGTAGTGAATCCTGCCAAGATTAAGGCCTTTGGGGAGAGTCGTCTTGTGAGGACTAAAA
>Ga0197142_1000375_pt1 | contig 41097 bp, 42 predicted proteins | sample GBS60_MetaG_FD_148614 | JGI IMG/M metagenome (GOLD analysis project Ga0197142, IMG submission 148614) | Sediment microbial communities from Great Boiling Springs, Gerlach, Nevada, United States - GBS 60_MetaG | ecosystem: Environmental > Aquatic > Thermal springs > Hot (42-90C) > Sediment...
GTGCGCCCGGCATGAGCGACAGCTTGGCGGTGAAAGTCCGCTATGGGCTTGGTAGTGGGAACCATTAGCCAAAAGCAAGGGTGTCCATCGTGAGGTGGAATCTGAAGGAAGCTGGCGGCAAAGTCCCGACTCGATGGAACCAGCCACATACTAAGGCTGTATCGAGGCGGACGAGTTTGCATAACAAAACGAAGTCCAACACTACCCGAACCTCATGCAGTAAATGTGGCGAGTACATGGGATGAAGGCGGTCACTCTTACCCGGGGAGGTCTGACGGATACACCTATTGGTAACCTACTCAGTGATGAGTAGCTGAACCGTCAGAAGTCAGCAAAGCTCAGTAGCCGAAAGGTGAAGGACTGAACTTTAGGAGGCGGAGGATTTTGAAAACTTCAAAAGATGGAAAGCAGAAAACCGAAGAGGGCTACCTTGGAGAAAGTAGGGTGGAACCCGAGGATAACCAAGGAGTGTTAATGCCATCAACGACAGTTCCAGAATCACAAGCCATTGCGCTCCAGTACTGTACCTTTCGAGGGAATAGGCTACAAGAGCCTACTCACGTAGTACGAGGAAGAGCAAGTCAACTAAGGAACCGCCGTATACCGGACGGTACGTACGGTGGTGTGAGAGGACGCTGGGTAAATTACCTAATTACCCAGCTCCTACTCGATTAATCAAATTACATATAATTTATAATATTGTGTTATAATAATAATGAAGTTTTTATTTTAGGAGTGAATAAATATGAACAAAAAAATTACAAATTATACAAATGAAATTGCGGCTAAAGCATTTGATGAGTTTCAAAAAAACTATGAGAATTACTTCAAAGGTTACTCACAGGAAGATATCGAAAAGTGCCAAGAAGATTTTGAATATCATACTCTTTTTCTACTCAACTCAATTTCGCTTAACTCAAAGGCACTCTTTCTTGATTATTGTAAATGGGTTAGAGATTTATTTTTGAATTTGGCAATTCCCATAGACAGCGTAGTAGAAAGTCTTAATTTGATTGCCGAAACAATACGAGAAATCATTGGAGAAGACATAGGAAAAGTTGCTGAAGAGTATGTGGAGCAAGGCATCGAAGAACTTAAAAAGGCAAGTGAAATGCAGGAAACTTATATCAATCCTTTGAAAAATTACCTTGAGGAATACATTAATCTTATCTTTGCTGGCAAGCGGCACGAAGCTTTTAAAATGATAGTAAGTCTTATCTCTGACGGTACTGATATAAAGGATATATACAATTTCATCTTTCGTGAAGCTCTCTATAAGGTAGGACTTCTATGGCAATTTGGTAAGATCTCAGTTGCTCATGAACATTTTTTCACAGCTTCCACACAACTAATTATGTCTCAGCTGTATCCATACATCTTTTCAAAAGCTGTACCAAGAAATGGAATTGTTGTTGTCGGGGCATGTGTTAGTGGTGAACTTCACGAAATAGGTTTGAGAATGGTCTGTGATTTACTCGAATTGGAAGGTTTTGACACACATTATTTGGGAGCAAATACACCAGCAAGTGGGATTGTTAAATATGCATACGAGAAGAATGCATAGGCAATCCTGCTCTCAGCAACAATTACATTTCACCTTGAAAAACTTAAGGAAATGATTGAAGAAATCAGAAGTGAGCCGAGAATGAAAGATGTTAAGATAATTGTTGGCGGAAGACCTTTTACTATCGACAAAGAACTTTATAAAACAGTTGGAGCAGATGCAACAGCTTCAGATGTTTCGGAGTTAAAAAATCTTTTATTATATTAATTCTTTTTTTGGAGGATATGTTATGAATGATAAATGTAAGAGCGTTTTCATAATAGACATAGATACAAACATATTGGATGTCATTTATGATGAACTAAAACTATTACGTTTCGTAAGAGACAATAAATTAATTTCTATTGTCGAACCTAATTCTCTCACAAGGTTTATTAAATTCCTCTCGGATTTGAAGAAAAACAAGATCGAAGCAAATTGGGAGGTTAACTTTCTTGTTGATAACGAGATTTTAGAGTTGACCCTGACTGGAATCAAAGTAAGCGGAGAGGATTATCTTCTAATATTCGCACAAACGTTTGTGGAGCTTCATGAAATGTACGATGAACTTTTGAAGATAAACAATGAGCAGATTAATTATGTTCGGGAAATTATAAAGAATTACTCCAAAGAAATTCAAGATAGAAAAGCCACTCAAGAAAACGGAAAAAATTTCATAGTACTTATGGAAGAATTGACTGAGCTCAACAACGAACTTGCAAATGTTCAAAGAGAGCTTGTCAAGAAAACTCTGGAACTGGAAGAAGCGAATAGAAAACTTGAAGAGTTAGCAATTAAGGACCCTTTAACCGGATTATTAAACAGACGTGCGCTTAAGGATATCTTATACAGGGAATACGCAAAGGCTAAGAGGTTTGGAATCAAACTAACAATTGTATTTATGGATCTTAATAATTTCAAAATCATTAACGATACTCTTGGCCACCAGTATGGCGATAAGTTATTAATTGATTTTTCAAGAATTATACTGGAAAATACTAGGGAAAATGTTGATTACATCTTCAGGTTTGGTGGAGATGAATTTTTACTTCTTCTTGTAGGCTCTGGAAAAGAAGAAGCTGAGAAGGTTGTGGAAAGGATTAACGAAAAACTTCGCAAAAGGTCAGGAATAGTGTCGGTAGCACATGGCATTGTAGAGGTTAATACTAAAGATAATCTTGACGTAGATAGATTAATTAGCGAGGCTGATTTCCTTATGTATGAAAGAAAGAGGAAGATGAAAGAAAAGTGATAACATCAAATAGTTATTTTAATAAATTATATTAAATTTAGACTTGATACAAAATAATTATAGTGATAAAATTAATTTGGTTATGCATGTTAAGTATATATACTTGGAGGTGTTAATATGGAGATTGTGGCGAAGATAGTTGACGGCGTATACTATGTTGGCATCAATGATAGGGACACACACTTGTTTGAAAACATTTGGCCATTAACAAAGGGCGTTTCTTATAATTCATATTTAGTTTTTGATGAAAAAACAGCGCTCATAGACACAGTAAAGGTAAACAAGATGAAGGAATACATTGAGAAAATAATTCAGATTCTTGATGGAAAACCTCTCGATTATCTTATAATAAATCATATGGAACCAGACCATTCAGGTGCGATAGCACCAATAGTTCACGCATTTCCGAATGTGAAAATTGTTGGAAATAAGAAGACTTTTGAGTTTATAAAAGCGATGTATCATATTGAAGGTAATTTCCTTGAAGTCAAAGAAGGCGATGAGATAAATCTTGGAAATAGAACTTTAAAATTTTACATGACACCTATGGTACATTGGCCTGAGACGATGATGACATACGATACGAAAGATAAGATACTTTTTGCAGGAGACGCATTTGGCGGTTTTGGGTCACTTGACGGCGGTATTTTCGATGATGAAGTAGATGTTAAGTACTTCGAGAATGAAATCAGAAGGTATTATTCAAATATTGTAGGAAAGTTTGGTCCAATGGTGCAAAAAGCACTTCAAAAGCTTTCAGGATTGGAGATTAAGATAATATGTTCGACACACGGTCCTGTTTGGAGAACAAATCCAATGCACATTGTTAATGCGTACGACAGATGGAGTAAATATGAATATGAAGAAGGGGTCGTTATTGCTTATGGCACTATGTATGGTAATACGGAGAAGATGGCTGACTATATTGCAAGGGTTCTTGCCGAAGAAGGAGTAAGAAATATAAGGGTTATGAACGCTTCAACAACTCATGAATCATTTATTATTAACGAAATATGGAGATTCAAAGGTATAATTCTTGGCACTTGTACATATAACAACTGGATATTCCCACCAATGGAGAATTTAATCATTAACTTATCACATAAGGGGTTACCAAACAGAGTCTTTGGCGTTTTTGGAACTTATGGATGGAGTGGTGGCGGAGTTAAAGGCATGGTAGATTACATAGAGAAGAATAAATGGCACATGGTTGGAGAACCTGTGGAAGTTAATTTTTCTCCAAAAGAAGAAGATTTTGAAAGATTGAGAAAGCTTGCCGTAGAGATGGCAAGAGCTGTAAAGGCATGAAAACTAAAAATATAGAATTGGAAAGACCTCCGGTTGTAACCGGAGGTCATTTTTAAAATATTTCTTTTTGCTCTGGAACTAAGTTCTGTGGAGTTTTACCTTCAAGTGCTTGGATAACATTTATGGCAACCATTTCGGACATCTTATCTCTTGTTTCATATGTTGCAGAACCGATATGAGGTAATAAAACCACATTGTCCAAATTTTCAAGTCCAGGAGTTAGTTGAGGTTCGTTTTCGTATACATCAAATCCTGCACCGGCAATTCTTCTTTCTCTTAGTGCTTCATACAGGGCTTTTTCATCTACAACAGGACCTCTTGCAGTGTTGATTAGAATTGCATTTTCTTTCATTTTTGCTATCCGTTCAGCGTTTATTAAATGGTAAGTTTCATTTGTAAGAGGTGTGTGGATTGATATATAGTCAGAAATCTGTATCAAAGTATCCAAATCAACGTATTGTGCGTTATATTCTTTCTCAATCTCTTCAGGAAGTCTTTTTCGGTTATAGTATACAATCTTCATTCCAAAGCCGACTGCTCTTCTTGCAACAGCTTGACCTATTCTACCCATTCCGACAATACCGAGTGTTTTTCCATACAAATCGTATCCGAGGAATAACTTTGGTTTCCAACCGATAAATTTTCCTTCACGCACAAATCTGTCCGATTCAACTAATCGTCTTGCAACTGCAAGAATAAGTGCAAATGCAATATCTGCAGTAGCTTCAGTTAATACACCCGGTGTATTTGTAACATAGATCCTTCTCTCACTTGCAGCTTGTACATCAATGTTGTTGTATCCTACAGCATAGTTAGCTATAATCTTTGCTTTTTGCAGTGATGTGATGAATTCTCTATCAATAGGGTCTCTCAATTGTGTAACTATTGCATCAGCGTCCTTTGCACGTTCCATCATTTTAGCCTTTGGTAGGAATTCTTCACCCGTGTAAACATCTACATCAAATTTTTCCTTTAGCAGTTTTATACCCTTTTCAGGAATAGCATATGTTACGAATACTTTCATAGCTTCCATTTTTCGTTATTCCCCCCACCATTTAATTTCTCTTCCTTCAATAAATACCTTTTCTACTCGTGCCTGAGGCATGAATGGATCGCTATCCCAAATAACTATATCTGCGTCTTTACCTGGTTCAAGTGAACCAATTTTATCGTCAAGTCCTAATATTTTTGCAGGGTTTATTGTTAACATTTTTAGAATATCTTCTTTTTTTGCACCGTATTTCATTGCCAGAGCCGCATGCATATTTGCAAACTCAAGATGTATAACAGGATGGTCAACCATTATGGCAGTTAACACTCCCTTTTCATTCAAAATTCTTACGTTTTCATATGTCAAATCTTTCGTCTCAATTTTCGTTCTGAAACCGAAAGGTCCAACAACGACAGGGATGTTGTTTTCAGCTAAATAATCAGCTATCTTGTATGCTTCGGTTCCATGCTCGATTACGAGCTTAAAACCGAATTCTTTTGCAATTCTTACGGCTGTTGCAATATCTTGTGCTCTGTGTGCATGGATGCGAGCAGGTATTTCTCCCCTTAGGACAAGTTCTCCGATCTCCATCTTTGGGTCTCTATCCAAAAAGACACCGTCTTTCTCCAGCGCTCTGCGTTTTTTCTCTATGTAATCTTGAACTTTCATGAAAAACCCTCTCATAACTGCAGCTACGCCTAACCTTGTTGATGGCATTTTCTTCATATCTCCATACACACGTTTAGGATTCTCTCCCGTTGCCATTTTTAGCCCAGCTGGTGCTTTTACTATACAGTAATCAACGATGTGAGATTTGAATTTCACGATTGCGCCTTGACCACCAATTACATTGGCACTTCCTGGAACAATCATAACGGTTGTAAATCCACCGTTAAGTGCATGTTTAATAGCTACATCATAAGGATTGAAAGCATCTATTGCACGAACTTCCGGTGTTACTGGATCTGTCATTTCATTGCCATCTTGCATAAAACCTATACCTTCCTCAAAAAGTCCAATATGTGAATGAGCATCTATAAATCCGGGAAGCACGTATTTTCCAGAAGCATCAATGACCTCCATGTCTGAATTTTCACACTCTATCTTTTCACCTAAGTTTGAAATCTTTGAATCTTCAATGAGAATATCTCCAACAAACGTACCAGATGTCACAGTTACTATAGTTCCATTTTTGATAAGCCTCTTCATAACGACACCTCCCATTTATTTTTCAACGATATTAAGATTATATCATATAAAATTCGTAAAGCGAACTAAAAAAAACGATGATTTTCACAAATGTAACAGTGCATTTTAACCAAAAAATGGAAATTTGTGGTAAAATTTATACAGAATTAAAAATTTAAATAGAAAGGTTGAGGGGCTGATGAGATGGGAACTAAGAGAAGTTGATGAGACGTTAGTTGACCAGCTGGCACGTGAGCTGGATATTGATCGCTTGGTTGCAAAATTGTTAGTTTTAAGAGGTGTTAAAAGTGCAGAAGAAGCGAAGAATTTTCTTTACCCAACTAAGAAAATTCTTCGTTCACCTTTTCTTATGAAGGATATGGAGAAGGCTGTCGAGATACTGCTTGAATCTCGGGATAAACGTGAAAAAGTTATCGTTCATGGTGATTACGATGTTGATGGAATAACAGGGACAGCGGTATTGTATACATTTCTTTCGGAAAATGGCTGGGATGTCGATTATTATATTCCAAAAAGGGTTGACAATGGATATGGAATACAACCACAGTTTGTTGAAGAAGCTTACAAGAATGGTGCCAAAGTTTTATTAACAGTTGATTGTGGAATTACAGCTTTTGATGCGATAGAAACTGCAAAACAAATAGGAATGAAGGTAGTTGTTACTGACCACCACCAACCTAAGGAAGTCCTCCCAAACGCTGATGCTATAGTAAATCCAAAAAGGCACGATGAAGATTATCCATTTAGAGAATTTGCTGGAGTTGGCGTTGCCTACAAACTTGTCTCAGCTATCTCAGAAAAACTTAATTTGCACCCTTCGGTAACTGATGAGTTACTGGATTTAGTCGCGCTTGGTACAGTTGCAGATATGGTGGAGCTTGTAGATGAGAATAGGTATATTGTTAAAGAAGGGCTAAAAAGATTAAACAATACGGCTAAACTTGGTATCATAAGGCTTGTGCAAAAGCTTGGAATTGCTATGATTAGTTCTCGTGATATTGGTTATCGAATTGCTCCAAAACTTAACGCAGCTGGAAGACTCGATTCACCAGATGATGCATTTAAGCTGATTATAACCAAGGATGAAGCAAATGCAACCGAACTTGCCGAGTTGTTGCTTGGATACAATACAACAAGGCAGAGTATTGAAGCAAGGATATATAACGAAGCTGTACAAATGATAGAGGAAAAGGGGTTAAGTTCATTGCCGATTATTGTAGCTTATGGCTATGGATGGCACCTTGGTGTAATAGGAATTGTTGCAACAAGATTGGTGCATCTTTACAATAAACCAGTGATGGTAATTTCTGTTGAGGATGGTACCGCAAGAGGTTCTGCAAGAAGTGTACAGGGTGTAAATGTAATTGAACTTCTTGAAAGATTTAGAGATATTTTCGAAGATTTTGGCGGTCATACAATGGCTCTTGGTTTTAGTTTGAAGGAAGAGAGAATTCCTGATTTGATTGAAGCAATTAAAACTCATATTAGTGAAGAAGATGTAAGAGTTGAACCCGTTGTTATGATAGATGAAAAGATAAGTATTGATGAGATTAATGATAATATTATTAAAGCAATAGAATTGCTTGAACCATACGGACATGGTAATCCTGAACCAGTCTTTCTAATTCAGGGGAGTGCAGTTGAGAGATTTAAGGTCTTTGGTGATAGTGGTTATAATGTCAGAGTGACGCTAAAAGGAAACACTAAGAGTATTGAAGGGGTTGGATTTGGTTTAAAGATACAACCTTCGGAAATGTATGGAATCCAACCACAATTCTTAAAAATGGATGTTGTAGCTAATTTGAGGGTTAGTGATAATGGACCTCAACTTAATGTTTTAGACTTGAAAACTTTCCATGTAAACGATGAGGACCTTGCGGATAAAACGTTTATTCACTCCTTTATATCAAATTGGAAACAACAAAAGGAAAGTGACTACGAATGTAACAGAATAGAAGATGATATTTATCAAAGATTACCAAGAGTCTCGGAATTAATTGAGCTCAAACGCCCAATTGTTTTGAAATTTGGAATGCCTTACAGGAATGCATTTTTCTTTAGTTTAATGAAAAAGGGTAGAGTATTAATCATAAATCCATCAGGCACAGAGGCGATGCACGTTTATGAAAGTCTTCAAAGACACAACATTCAAGGACTTGTTTTGGCAAATTCAATAAATAGAACATCTGGAAGACATATAATAACTAACGCTGTTTATGCTGATAAATTTATCACAAACATTTCGGAGTTTGACTATATCGTATTGAATGAAATACAATTTCTAAGACATTTCGATGCCTCATTGTTTGATAGAATAATGAGAATTTTCAGTCCGAAAGCTTTCTTCACAACTGTTTATACATTTGAGACAAATCTTCCTGTTTGTGAGATTGAAGGTAAAAATGAATTCTCTATCGAGGATAAGAGAAATCAACCAAAGTCACTGAATAATACAAATTCTTCTCTTGTTTATCTATTCTCGTCTCACAGTTCTGTAGAGGTCTTTTTCAATAATTACATAAAACGCGTACCGGCTCGCGATACAATCTTTTATTCACCGCAGCTTGAGCCATTCCAAAGACTGATTATTTCAAGTCTTGTAAAAAAGAGAAAAGTAAAGAAGCTTATATCATCCACAAACAATGATTCACTTCCCTCTCTTTTTGGTAAAGTCGAGATTCGATTATTTGATTTTCCGTACACAATTAGTGAGATAATCGATGCAGTGAGTGGTGATGGAAGCGTTCTTCTACAATTGAACTATTCTTCAAAAGATATTTCTCAAAAGTATGATTCAATAAAAAAGTTGTTCCCGTCCAAAGAAGATATTGAAAAAATAGTTGATGAGTTAAATATATATCTACCAATGAAAAGTGAAGAATTTGATTTACTCTTGGGAAGTTACAACATTCCAAAGGGTGTAATTAAGAGTGTTTACAAGGACCTTGACGGTTTCTCAGGAAATTTGATACGGGCAGTAGATTTTATGCCTGAAAAGGTAACAAGATTAAGAGAGAGAAATATAGAACTCGCTTATTTTGAAAGATATACTCTACAAATTGAATCTTTAAACGTTAAAGAGATGTACAAATTGATCGATGAAAGATATTTATTCGATTCACAAATCATAGTATAAGGAAGGTAATTGATTTTTATGTCTGTGCTTGCTATTGATTATGGAAAAAGCAAATTTGGATATGCAATCGGAAGTTTATTTGTATCAGAAAGCGGAACATTGAGGACCTCAGATATAATGAGTAAAGTAAAGAACTTTCAAAAGATAGTCCTTGGTTTACCATTATCCATGAGCGGTAATTATTCTACACAGACATTTGAAGTGATTAGATTTGCTTTAAAATTGAAAAAAATGGGGAAGGAAGTCTTATTAATTGATGAGCGCATGACTACAAAAATGGCGAAGACATTTGAGAAAAAGGACGACGATCGCTTTAGCGCAGAACAACTGCTCTTTGAATATATTCAAAATCCGCATAGAGCCATCGAATTTAGAATTATAGAAGTTTTAGAACAAAAAAGTATTTCATGCAATTTAGCGCTTTTTATTGAGGCACCATATTGTGAAAGTTACCAAATAGATAATGGAATTGGTTATACAAAGGATCCATATATAGCATATACACTCTTCAATAAAGGGTTCTTTGTTTATAGAGTTTGGAAAGATTTTCAAGAAGCAATTGAAAAACTTGAACAATCCCCAGATTTGATTATAATTGAAAACGGAAATAGACAATTGTTATCTGATTTAGGTTTAGAAAATGCTACTATTGAATCAGTTAGTTTAGTGGTAAAATAGCTTTATATTATTTACACAGGCGAATCAATCTTTGTACCTGTTTAGTGTGCTCGTAGCTCAATTGGATAGAGCGTCGGACTCCGGATCCGAAGATTGCGGGTTCAAGTCCCGCCGAGCACGCCAAAAAACAATAAAAGAAGAAATAGCAAAATTCTGAATATGCTAATGAAGGAGGAAATATATATGGAGTTGAATTCAGCACTTGAGAAGGTGAAGGCGAAGGTTTTTGAAAAGGATACTGATGCTATTCTTGTTTTAAATATCGAAAGTTCTAACACTGTCACAACAAGGTATCTTTCAGGATTTACGGGAAGTTTTTCAGCTCTTTTGATTACTCCAAAAAGGCACATAATAATCACAGATTCAAGATATTGGACACAAGTAAAGCAAGAAAGCACTTTTGAGCTTGTAAAGTACATTCCTCCAAGAACATTCATCGACACTGTGGCTGAATTAATTAGAAATTTGGACTTGCGGAGAGTTGCAATTGAAAAGGATAGAATTTCAGCCGGTGTGTTTGATACTTTGAAAGAAAAGGTTAATGATTGCGAGTTTGAAGACATCTCAAGCTTAGTTGTTGAAGTACGATCCATTAAAGATAATAGTGAGATAGAAAAGATAAAAGTAGCGGTCGATATAGCTCAAGAAGCATTCAAAAAAATGCTTGAAATAGCAAAGCCAGGAATGAAAGAATATGAACTTGCAGCTTATCTCGAGTACCAGATGAAACTTCTTGGTGCTGATGAACCAGCGTTCGATACAATAGTTGCCTCAGGACATAGAGGAGCACTACCACATGGAAAAGCATCAGATAAGATTATAGAAAAAGGCGAACCTGTTGTTGTTGACTGGGGAGCAAGGTATAAAGGATACAATAGTGATATCACAAGGGTCTTTTCGATTGGAGAGCCAAGTGATACTGTTAAGCAAGTTTATAATATAGTCTACGAAGCTCAGCAAAAAGCATTAGAGGCTATACGTGCTGGAGTTACCGGTAGAGAAGTTGATGCAATAGCACGAAATCATATTCAAGAAGCTGGATATGGTGAATATTTTGGTCATGGGCTTGGCCATGGACTGGGACTTGAAGTTCATGAAAATCCAGGGTTGAGTTACAGATGGGATAAACCTTTGATAGATGGTCAAATTGTAACTGTGGAGCCAGGCATATATCTTGAAGGAGAGTTCGGTATAAGGATTGAAGAAGATGTCGTTGTTAGGGAAAACGGTTGTGAGATACTTACAACACTTCCAAGAAATTTGCTAATTATATAACTCTTTTGGATGGTGCTGATGGAAAAAAATCAAAAAAAGCAGAACATAGGCAGAGAGTTAACTAAGTTAAATTTGATTTCCGGGCTTGGATTTACAATCATTGCCAATCTCATTGTTGGGTATATACTCGGGGCTTTTCTCGACAACATCTTTACAACTGGAAGGGTTTTTAAAATTATTTTCATAGTTCTTGGTACGTTTTCGGGTGTTTACAATGGAATAAGATATATTTTGAAAGAACTGGAAAAATATGATAAAATAAACAGGGACGATAAATGATATGTATGTTGAAAATGGTCAAAAGAATGATAAGGTCTTTCAATTAATAAAAAAATTGATACTGTATTCTTCAATAATTGCTATAATTGAATTTTTCATAGGTCTAACTCTCGGTTACTTTAGTTTTGCTTTGGGAGTGCTAATAGGAGATTTGGGAGTGATAATTGGTTTATTATCCATGTTAAAATATAAAGAGAGATTTATTTCTTTTGGTAGAGTGCATTTTAGAACAGGTTACATGTTACGTTATTTTTTTTATGCTTCACTCTTTTTATTAGCAGCAGTTATTTTGAGAGATACGGTTCAAGCAATTATGGGAGTATTTGTTGCGTTTATTAATCTTAAGATAGTTATTTTCCTCTTTGCTTGGAGGTGGGAACCGTGAGTAAGAAAAAAATGAGCACAAAGGCTAAGGTTCAGCTGCTGGTTTTTCTCATAGTTTACGTTGCAATAGGGTTGTGGAATGCAAAGTTAATGACTGCATCTCCATCCGAAGCTCTTAAGAACATAGCCAATAGGTGGATAGTCCAATTTGGACCGGGTAATGCTTGGTATTATCAAATTAACCCCATGACGGTTATTATGTCATTTATTGTAATTCTAATAATCATAGCTTTCGCAAAGTCTGTACATAAGGAGTTTTCATTAATTCCGGGCAGAAAACAAGCGTTTGCTGAATCTTTGATGGACTTTATTTACGACATTGTTGAAAGTAGCGTTCCAAACGAAAAGTATGCCCGAACCGTATTTAAGATTGCTATGACACTTTTTATATACATTGCAGTATCCAACCTAATTGGTGGCTTCATTCCTGGCATTTCTGCAGATGTTTCAATTGCAGAAAATGGTCTTAGAACGGTTAAGTTTACTATATTCAACGACACATGGTTTCCACCTACGGGTGATTTAAATACGAACCTTACCTACGCTGTTATGGTATTCATAGTTAGCCAATATTTTGGAATAAAGACAAAAGGTATAAAAGGTTGGTTAAAGAGTTTTCTTGAACCAGTAGCTTTTATGCTTCCGATGAATATTGTAGGTGAACTTGCAAAGCCACTTTCGCACGCAATGCGTCTTTTCGGTAATGTAACTGGTGGTGGAATTCTTGTCTTAGTTATAAGTTATCTTGTCAAATACATGTTCTTGCCTCCAATACTATGGGGATATTTTGGAATATTCTCGGGGTTGATACAAGCATTTGTTTTCTCCACACTGGCAATAGCTTATATGGCTTCTTCAATAGAAGCTTAATAAAACCTCATAAAGATTTCAGTTACTATCGGTATAAAGCTTAGAAGTCATTTCGTGGAGTTTTTGAAAACAGAAAACTTAAGCGAGGAGGGATTTTCATGGATTTTAGTGTTGAACTTGCAAATGCTATTGCGATTGCAGGTAAAGCCATAGGTGCTGGTCTTGCTATGGGAATAGGAGCTATAGGTCCTGGTATTGGTGAAGGTAACGTTGGTGCTCACGCAATGGATGCTATTGCAAGACAACCAGAATTAACAAATGTTATAACAACACGTATGATTCTTGCTGACGCAATTGCCGAAACAACAGGTATTTATTCTCTTGTTATTGCTTTCTTGATACTCTTCGCACTGTGAGGCGATCCGTATGGATCTCTTTGCGATTAATTTAACATCTGTTGTTCAACTTCTTAGCTTTTTGTTTTTATTGTGGATGTTGAACAAGCTTTTGTACAAGCCATTTTTCTCAATAATGGATAAACGCAGGGAAAAGGTTGAGAAAGATTTGAACGAAGCAGAACAATTAAGAAAGCAAGCAGACGAAATGAAGAAACAAGCCGAAGAAGAATTAAAGGCTGCAAGACAGAGAGCAGAACAAATTATTGCAACAGCGGAAAGAGAAGCAGAAAAGATAGTTGAAGAATCAAAGATTAAAGCCCAGAAGGAATCTGAGAAGATTATTGCAAACGCACAGGCTGAGGTTGAAAGACAGAAACAAGAGGTTATCTCCCAAGTGCAAACTATGGCAACAGAGCTTGCAATTAGCCTTGCTATGAAAGTTCTCAAAGGTGTAGTTGATGAAAAGGCAAAAAAAGAATACCTTATGAAAATCATAAGGGAGTATGAGAAATGATGTACTCATCAGTAGCAAGTAAATATGCAATTGCACTTTACAATGTTTCAAAAGTGAATAAAAAGACGGAAGAATATAAAGAACATTTGAATACTTTGGTAAAGATATACGAACATCTTTCGGTGTTTCTAAATAATCAGGCAATTAAACCTGAGAAACGTGTAAGAATAGTCTGCGACGTCATGGAGGAGTTGAAAATCAAACCAGACGAGATTTTTGAGCGCTTTGTGTATCTTTTAATTTCGAACAAAAGAATAAAGTACTTAAAACAGATAGCTTTATTTTTCGACCACACGATACTTGAAGATAAAGGGTTAATACCTGTTGAATTAATTACAGCTACAGAACTTGGAAAAGAAGAAGAGAATCTCTTAGCAGAGTTTGTAAGAAAACACACAAAAAGAACCCCTGTTTTTAGTACAAAAATTGATGAATCTCTTATTGCAGGTGTAGTGTTGGAATTTTCCGGTAAAAGGTACGATGCAAGTATTAAGGGAAGACTTGAAAACTTAGCTCGCGACGTTTTGAGAAGAGAGGGGTGATACCTTGAGATTAAACCCTGGAGAAATAGTACGAGTTTTGGAAAGTAAAATAGCTGAGTATAAGGAAGATATAAAACTTGAAGATGTTGGAAAAGTCATTCAAGTTGGAGATGGTATAGCAAGAGTTTATGGTCTTAACAACGTTATGGCAAACGAAATGGTTGAATTTGTTGAAACTGGCACAAAAGGTCTTGCATTCAACTTAGAAGAAGACAACGTGGGTATAATAATCCTCGGAGATTACAAGGATATAAAAGAAGGTCATACTGTCAAAAGATTAAACAGGATTATGGAGGTTCCTGTTGGGGAAGGGCTTCTTGGTCGCGTTGTAAACCCACTTGGTGAACCTCTTGATGGTCTTGGACCAATTGAATACAAACAAACGCGCCCGATTGAATTCAAAGCACCCGGTGTTATTTATAGAAAACCAGTTGATACGCCACTTCAAACGGGTTTGAAAGTTATTGACTCACTTATTCCAATCGGTCGTGGTCAAAGAGAATTAATAATTGGGGACAGGCAAACTGGTAAAACTGCGATTGCAGTTGATACTATAATTAACCAAAAGGGCAAAGGTGTTTACTGTATATACGTTGCTATAGGTCAAAAGGCATCGGCAGTTGCAAGAATAGTTGAAAAATTTAGACAAACTGGTGCACTTGAATACACAACGGTTGTTGTTGCAGCATCTTCTGACCCAGCCACTTTACAATATATTGCTCCATATGCAGGTTGTGCTATGGGTGAGTATTTCATGTTCAATGGAAAAGACGCACTTGTTGTATACGATGACTTGTCAAAACACGCAGTGTCTTATAGGCAGATCTCCTTGCTTTTGAGAAGACCACCGGGAAGGGAAGCCTATCCAGGTGATGTCTTTTATTTACACTCAAGATTACTTGAGAGAGCAGCGCGTTTAAACAGTGATTTTGGTGGTGGCTCATTGACAGCTCTGCCTATAATTGAAACCCAAGCAAACGATATTTCAGCATATATACCCACAAATGTTATATCAATTACCGACGGTCAAATATACCTTGAACCAAGCCTATTTTATGCGGGGCAGAGACCAGCTGTTAATATAGGTCTTTCAGTTTCACGTGTTGGTGGTGCAGCTCAAACGAAAGCTATGAAACAAGTTGCAGGTTCTCTAAAACTTGATTTAGCTCAGTTCAGAGAACTTGAAACTTTTGCACAATTCGCAACGGAACTTGACCCAGCAACTCAGGCACAAATTACAAGAGGTCAAAGACTTATGGAACTTATGAAGCAGCCTCAGTATAGTCCTCTCGAAGTTGAGGAGCAAGTCGTTGTACTGTTTGCCGGTGTTAATGGTTATCTCGATAGTCTTCCTGTACAGGCTGTAAAACCATTTGAAGATGGACTGTTAAAATTCATGAAAGAAAAATATTTAGATGTGCTTGAAGAGATAAAGAAAACAAAGCAAGTCTCAAAAGAAACCGAAGAAAAATTACACAAAGTAGTGAAGGAGTTCAAAGAAGAATTTGAGAAAATTTACGGGAAGTGATGTTAAATGAGCCGTGGTAAATTACTTCAGGTCAAAAGGAAAATCAACTCCACTCAATCGCTAAAAAAGATAACAAAAGCAATGGAAATGGTCTCAACAGCCCAAATTAAAAAAGTGGAAAGGCGTTTACAAATGGCGCGAGAGTTTCTCAAAGAAACTGAGCGAATTGCTTCAAGAGTTCGTTTTGACGTAAAACACCCATTTGTAATAGGTGAAGGAAAAAAAGCATTAGTAATCATCGGTACTGATATGGGACTTTGTGGATCGTTTCCTACCGAGTTAGCTAAAAGAGCATTAAACGTTGATAGAAAAGAGAATTTTGACCAAATTTATGTAATTGGTGCAAAGATAGCGCCGATATTTCGTAGTAATCCAAAAGTGGTTCGAATTTATGAACACGAATACGACACTCCAACATTTGACTTTTCAAGAACAGTTGTTAATGACCTTTTAGCAAGCAATGTTGGAACTGTAAAGGTAGTATACGGCAGGTTCAAAAGTAAACTCGCTCAAATTCCTGATTTATATAGCTTAAGCCCTATAAAGGTTGAAGGTATAAGTGCAGAAAAAGGTGATAGATACGAATTTGAACCTGTTGAAGAGAGTTTTCAGAACTCCTTGGTAGAATTCTATGCTGCGAGTATCTTATTTGCTCTTGCTTTTGAAACGAAAATTAGTGAGCTGTATGCTCGGCAAAATGCAATGAGAAACGCAACGGAAAATGCAGAAGAAGTGGTTGAAATGCTGACAATAGAGTATAATAAAGCACGTCAAGCATCAATAACGCAGGAACTGATAGAGATTGTGACAGGTGCTGACGCATTGAAAGAAGAATAATTTTTTACCAAATTGCGCTTAAACAAAAAGGAGCGTGGTAGACGTGTCCAAAAAGTCAGTAGGAAAGATTGTAAGGATAATAGGTCCTGTTGTGGACGTTAAATTTCAAGAAGGTGAACTTCCTGATATATACGATGCGCTTATTGTCTCGAATCCTCAAACCGGGAAAAAATTAATTTTAGAAGTCGAACAACTCATAGGTGATAATACCGTTAGAACAGTTGCTATGGATAGTACCGATGGATTGGTTCGAGGAATGGATGTTGAAAATACGGGGGAACCAATCAAAGCTCCAGTTGGTCGTGGTGTACTTGGCAGGATGCTCAATGTCATAGGGGAAACCATTGATGAACGTGGTGAACTAAAAGATGTTGAATATTGGCCAATCCACAGACCTTCACCAACTATGGCTGAACAGAAAACGGAAATAGAGATTCTTGAAACTGGTTTAAAATCGATTGACTTGCTTGCTCCATTTCCCAAAGGTGGTAAAATAGGATTTTTCGGTGGAGCTGGTGTTGGAAAGACAGTTCTTGTTATGGAAATGATTCGAAACATTGCTATTGAGCACCATGGATTTTCTATGTTTGCAGGTGTTGGCGAAAGAACAAGGGAAGGAAATGATTTGTACTTAGAAATGTCGGAAGCTGGAGTTTTAGATAACACCGTTCTTGTCTTTGGTCAGATGAACGAACCACCTGGAGCCAGATTTAGAATAGCACTTACTGCACTAACAATTGCAGAGTACTTTAGAGATGTTGAAGGAAGAGACGTCTTACTTTTCATAGACAATATATTTAGGTTTGTTCAAGCAGGTAGTGAAGTTTCTGCTTTGCTCGGAAGAATGCCATCTGCTGTTGGTTATCAACCAACACTTTCAACAGATATGGGCGAGTTGCAAGAAAGAATAACATCAACAAAGAAAGGATCTATAACTTCCGTTCAAGCAATATACGTTCCAGCTGACGATATTACAGACCCAGCGCCAGCAACTACGTTTACACATCTTGATGCTACAATTGTTCTTTCAAGACAATTAGCAGCGCTTGGTCTTTACCCAGCTGTTGATCCACTTGATTCTACCTCAAAGATACTAGACCCAAATGTTGTTGGTAAAGAACACTATGAAGTTGCACGTGGTGTGCAAGAAGTTCTACAAAGGTACAAAGATTTGCAGGACATTATTGCTATACTTGGTATGGAAGAATTATCTGAAGAAGATAAGTTAATAGTCCAGAGAGCAAGGAAGATTCAAAGATTTTTGACACAGCCAACGCACGTTGCTGAAAGATTCTCAGGTATACCAGGAGTTTATGTACCTATCAAGGAGACTATTAGAGGCTTCAGAGAAATACTTGAGGGCCGATATGATGAACTTCCAGAAGCAGCATTCTATATGGTTGGAACAATTGACGAAGCAGTAGAGAAAGCCAAGAAATTGATGCAGAGTGCTGTAATATAAAGTCTTTACAAAATATCCAATGGATTTTATAACAAAACAGGAGCTGGTCTGAATGAAAATAAAGATAGTTACCCCTTATAAAATAATTGAATACAGCGATGCAAAGTTAATGGTTTTTAAAACTGTTGAAGGCGAGATGGGTGTTCTCGATAAGAGAGCACCCATTATTGCAAAACTTGCCGTTTCAGATATTAGAATAAAAACTGAGACATCTGAAGAAATTTTAAAGGTTATCGATGGTTTTTTACACTGTGATGGAGAAAGCAACGTTATAGTACTTACAGAAGATGTTGGTAAACCTCAAGACTTTGACCCACACAAATTCTCTGAACAAAGACTATAATGGTAGAGGTGACAATATTTGAAAGTTGCTATAGTAGTCGACAGTACGACAAAACTTAGAGAAGATTTTTCTTCTCACGTTGATATTTATACGATTCCAGTAAGAGTCTTTATAGATGATGAAGAATTTCAAGATACTGATGAAATAGCGGATAAAATACTTTCTGCTCTTAATGAAGGGAAAAAATTGGAGACATCGCTTCCAAAGGTTGATTACGTAGAGAACTTGTTTGAAAAATTACATAGGCAGTATGACGTGATTTACGTTTTATCTGTGTCTTCTATTCTTAGTGGAACTTATAGCCTTTTAAGTACAATAGCAAACAAATACGAGAATATCGTCGTTTTTGATTCAAAAACAGTTAGTATTCAAAACACTTACATCTTGGAGCGAATGGTGAAGGATATTTCAAATGGCAAAAATATCGATGAGGATGATATAATATATTATAGAGATGACTCATTATTTTTGATATCTATTTTCGATATTTCCAGGCTCCACAAAAGTGGTAGAGTAGGAAAGATTATTTCACTAATAGGCAAAATGATCCACGTAAAGCCAATAATAACGATTGCCAGAAGTGGGGAAGTTCAGCTCGTTCAAAAAGCAATAAGTGCGAAGAAAATTGCAGAAATTTTAGAAGAAAAGGTCGATAATTTTATCGAGAAAGTGAAAACAAAGAATCCTGGAAATATCAAAATCTATGCAGCTGTGGGAAAAGAAGAATACAAAGAATACGTCTATAAAATTTCAAAAAAGTATGATGTTAAACCATATTTTCTTGAGATAGGTCCTGGAGTTTTGACACATGTGGGAACAGAGGGGTTCGGAATTTTGATAGGTTTTGAACGCTGACAGTTTTCAACTTATTTACTGTGTTTACCTTAAGTGGGGAGGCCTTTTGATGAAAAACATGTACCTTTTTGATAGCTCTGTTGATTATCAAAGTAATTTGGAATTCAGTGTTCCAATGGACGTTTTACCTCTAAGAGTTTACATAGACGACAAAGAATACATAGATAAGATTACAATAAGTGATGAGCAGTTCTACGACTTCGCTCTTAGTGGTGCAAAATTAGGAACCTCCCAACCAAATCCAGAAATGATGAGACAAAAAATTGTTAAATATTCTAAAGAATATGAAAACGTTTATATTGTTACCATTTCTCAAAAGCTAAGTGGAACTTATGATACAATTTCTTCGATTATTCAAAATGAACGACTAAGGAACGTTACACTTTTGGATTCAAAGAGTGGAAGTGTTAAGACAACGTATGTACTTTATAGAGTTATTAATGCAGTTGAAAATGGTGTAAAAGTGACTCAAGATATTGTGGATAATTTTGTAAAAGAAAGCTTGTTGGTATTTACTGTCTCGTCTTTAGAATACTTAGAGCGGGGTGGAAGAATAGGCAGAGCGAAGGCACTGATTGGAAAATTGCTGAAGATAAAGCCAATACTTTCAACCGATGATGATGGATATACAACATCTCTTGGTATGGAAAGAACACACGAAGGATGCATAAATAAAATGCGAACTTTGACAAAAGATTTCATTGGAAAAATAGAGAATCCAATAATAATTGGTGGTTATGGTGTGGCTTCAATGAAGCAATATTTAGATAAACTATTAGAAGGATTTACTGTTCACTCAGTGGCACGAATAGGACCTGCTATTGCAGCTCATGTTGGACCAGAAGTCTTTGGTCTTGTAGTTGGAAGGGGGTTTTAGTTGATGATAAAGGACTATCTAAACAGTATCATAGAGGAGAAATCCTCAAAAGACTTTATAGTTTTTTCATCGGTGATTTTCTCGATAGGATTTATTTTGTCGATATTATCAAATGCATTCTTTTTTATCAACCATCCGACTGTTAAAGTGCTTATTGGTATAGCCAATACCGTATTTTTCATAGGTGTGGTAGGAGTAAGTGTTGTTATTGCGAAGTGGTTTAGGAATTCAGATGAGAAACTCTATGCTTTGTCAAATTTATATCTCATATTTACATTGATATTCGCATTTATGTCATACTTCATTCCGTTCTTATTTCTTGTGACAACAGCTTTACTAATCGCTTTGATTCTCACGGCAAAAAAGTTTTTACTTAGTGAAGAACAATTACATTTAGGAAAGATTGTTTCGTATTTTCTCATCACTCTGTCCTTCTACACAATGGAGCTTGTGACTGAACTAAATGACCAAATCACTCGGAGGTGATTCTATGGAAGTTAAGACATTTGCACGCGGTTTTGAGTTATCAGATGCTATCGAAGGATACCTCAACGAGAGGCTTGACAAAGTAAAGAGAGCCTTAGGAAATTTGGTTAATAAAGAGGATGTGAACATTGAGGCAAGATTCGACAAAGACGGTCCATTTTATGTTTTACGATTATTAACCCACTTAAACGGAAAGGATATTGTAGTACAGGAAAAAGCAAACGATATTTATGGAGTTATCGACAGCGCATGCGATAGTTTTGACAAAGCGATTAAGAAAGAACGAGAATTTTACAAGTCGTATCATAAGTCAAATGTCAAGGGCGTTACCGAAGTTATGGCGGAAGAGCTCGAGCCACTTTACGAAATTGAAGATGAGGAAGATAAAATTGAAAATGTTAGAAGAATTTATCTTGCTAACGTAACTTTGGAGGAAGCTCTCGCTCAGATGGATGTAATGGAACATCAGTTCTTTGTCTTTAGAAACATTGAAACCGGCGAAATTAACCTTCTTTACAGAAGAAATGGAAAATTCGGTCTGATTGAATTCGTAGATTAAAATGTAAAATTCATGAAATCAAAGTGCCCCGAAAGGGGCACTTTAATTTGGACTTTACAAATTATTCCACGATAGACTTGACCTTTTGAATTACATCCTTAGGATTCCTGCCAAATACTCTTATCATGGCTTCCTTTCCCCAGAATCCTTCATCATATATTATATCTGGAAAACTATTCAACTCCTTCATTGCTTGATTAATCATCCACTGCATTGAAGATTCATCTCCGTTTACTATTTCTTCAGGTTCTGAATTTCTGTCGTATTTGTAGACTTTTAAACCTAATTCTAAAGCCTTTTCTATATAATCTTTCTTATAACGTATGTTAGTTACACATCTTATGTGTGGTGCAACTTTCATACTTGTTAAAACCATTCGTGCAGTGTGTGATTTATCTCTAAAAGAAGGTTCACTTGAAAATACAGGTTTGCCTTCAATAAGCTTTATTCTTCCGGGGAACTTGGCAACTTCGTATTCATTGGTAGACCATGGTAGAGCATAAGAAATATTCTGTCCTACCTCTGGTACGGTCTTGTTTCCAAAATTTATTATATCTTCTTTTATTTCGTCTAATTTACAAACAGCATCCCACTTCATCCACTCACGAGCAAGAAGTTCCGGTTGAACCTGTGTACAACTTTGAGATAGAATGTTTTTAAGTAATTCCATAGCAGCAATTATTGCTTCATCTACTGAATAATTCATATGTAGAAAACCCGTTAATAAACTTGAAAATGCACAACCAGTACCGTGAAATCTTCCAGGTACACGGTCTGTTTCAAAGATTTCATCGCGGTAATGAATGCGAATTCTATTCGGTAATGACTCATGACCACCGGTGATTATAATCTCCTCTGATGGTTTTATCTTGAGAATTTCCGCTTCTTGATTGTTTAGTACAACATAGTCTGTATATCGGAGATTTTCAATGACGAGCTCAGGTGGTTCAAAATCATATCCGGAACTCGATTTAAGAACGATATTCCATATTATCTTTGCGTTTGGATATTTTTCACGTATAAGTCTAACAAATTCTGGTGAAATTAAACCAATTTTAATGTGTGTAGGTTGAGGCAACACACTTAATTCTTGTTCCATTTCTTCCCACTTTCTGAATTTAGAAAAATATACCTTTTTTTCGTTTTGTACTGTATAAGCACTCACTACACCAAGTGCAGTGATTCCCAATAAACTGAGTATCTTTACATCTTGAAGAATACCGGCACCAGCCGATGGATCAAAACCTGAAATTACCATGACCATATTAAATACCCTCCCAAAAAGCAATCAATTCTTGTAATCTTTCGGGACAATCATTAGAAGGCTCAATAACTAAATCAACATTAAAATCTTTGATTACTCTAAGCAATTCCCTAAATTTCTCAGAATCTCCCCACGGCGCATGGTGGCACTTTGTATAAGTTTCCATATCTGCGTAGTAAATATGAAATTCACTGATGTAGTCAGAGAGAACCTCTATAAAATTAACAGGATTGAATTCGTATATCTCGCTATCCAATAACAAATGTCCTACATCGACACACATAGTACAACCAATTTCTTTAAGTATATAAAGATAATCGAAAGCACTATGAAAATCATCGTTCATATAGACATTTTCAATACGAACTTCTATAATGTTCTTTAACTCCTCAAAATGACTTAGTACTTCTTCAACCAAGCTTACGTTTTTTCTCCAAGGTTCTTTCTGCTTAGCAGTTGGAAAATGAAGCACAATATATTCTGCTCCAAGTTCCTTAGCGTATAAAGCACTCTTAATATTCACATTGTATGTATCTTTTCTTAATTTGTCATCTAAAGTTGTCGGTTGCGGATGTAGTTGAGCATATCTAAAGACGAAAGGTAGATGAACACCGAAAGGTTTTTTACGCTCTAAAATGAAACTTTTCAAAATCTCAGTTTCCTCTGGTTTAAAAAAAGTAAATTCATAAAGGTCTGCATAAGGCAAAAAGTTTAACAGGTCTATATTAGCTCTTATAATACTTGTCGATATTCCTTTTCTCTTAATCTTTTTCATATTGTGCATTGAGTTTTATCCTCCATATAATCACGTGTTACTTTAATTGCACAAAATGGTCCGCACATAGAGCATCCTTCATCTGAGTAATTCATAGCTTCATATTTTTTCTTAGCCTTTTCCCCATCTATTGCAAGTTTGAACATTTCGGTCCAGTCAAAATTTCTTCTGGCTATTGCCATTTCCTTTTCTAAACTTAGTGCTTTTGGTAATCCACGTGCAACATCAGCTATTGTTGCGGCTAATTTTGAAGCAACAACCCCTTCTCGAACCTCACTTGCATTAGGTAGTCCAATATGCTCTGCTGGTGTTACATAACACAGAAAATCGCAGCCGTAATAACCAGCGAGTGCACCGCCAATTGCACTAACAATATGATCATATCCCATTCCACGGTCTGTTGGTAGAGGTCCTAACAAGAAGATAGGACGACCGTGCCCCATTTTTTTCATTAACCTAACGTTCATTTCAATCTCGTTCAAAGGGACGTGTCCAGGACCTTCCAACATTACTTGAACTCCTTCAGCATTTGCCCGTTCAACAAGTTCCTGCATGTAAAATAGCTCCTCGAGCTGTTGAACATCTGTCGCATCTACAAGTGCTCCGGGACGCATTCCATCTCCAAGACTCAGTGTTATATCATACTCCTTAGCAATTTTTAGTATTTCGTCAAAATTTTTGTAGAATGGATTTTCTTTATTATTTTTAATCATCCAACCTGCAATTATTGCACCACCGCGACTTACCATTTTCATTATTCTTTTTGAATTCTTCGACTTTTCAAGAACACCCTTTGTAATACCCACATGAATAGTCATAAAATCTACACCATCTTCAGCATGTTGGAGCACTATGTCGATAAAATCACTTTCAGAAAAGTCTACAACATTCTTCTTTTCGTTAAAAGCTTTAACTGCAGAATCATAAATCGGAACAGAACCTACGGGTACATATGATTCTTTTACTAAAACTCTTCGCATTTCGGATAAATTTCCCCATGTCGACAAAACCATTATTGTATCTGCACCTGCTTCAAGAGCAACTTTGAGCTTTTCGATTTCTTCTTCTATAGAAGAATACCCAACCGAAGTTCCAATGTTTGCATTAACTTTAACCGAGAGTCCTGAGCCAATAGCTACAGGTTTTTTTATATTGTGAAGTTTGTTCTTAGGAATGACTGCAACTCCTTCAGCAACAAGTCTTCGCAACTTATCTACTTCAATCTCTTCAATTTCTGCACAACGAATTAATTCTTTAGATAGTACACCATTTCTCGCCATATCAATCTGTGTCATCTTTATCACTCCTTTACGACCGTAAAATCAGCTTTAGTATTTTTGAGTTTCAGTTGCTCATCTATTAACTGAGCAGCTCTTAGACCGGATTGAATCATTCCACCGAAAATTGGTCCCATCCTTGGTCCACCACCTACGCTAACAGCTGCCATTCCCATTACGAAAAGTCCTGGATATACTTCTTTTGTTGCATCAACAACAAACCGTTCTCCATTTTCGGCATCCATTGGAAACTCAAAATCCACTACTCCACAACTACACAAATTCTCTGTTGTGCCGGAAACCGAATTGACTAAACCTCTCTTCGTAAGTAATCTAACAAGATTTGCCGGATGCCCAGTCCCGTCAACAGTAACCTTTGCAACAATACTTATAGGATCCACGTGTAATTTTTCTTTTATTGTAGGCATCCAATTTATAACAACTCCTGAAATTCTCTCATCGTACATAATAAGGTCCTCAACAAACACATTATTCAATACCACTGTACCAGCGCGTGTTGTATGATACAAAAGCGCAGATGCAAAATGTACAGAATCAACCACAAGTAACTCACCAAAGGCCTTGTATTTAATATTCAACTCTTCTAAATATCCTTTAAGCTCAGCTTCAAGCACAAGCTCATTGAACATCATTCCACCACCCCAAATACCACCGCCTGGTTCATTCTTTGCTTCAAGTATAACAACTTTGTAGCCTTTTCTGGAGAGTTCAAGAGATAAAGCAAGCGCACTTGGTCCACAACCAGCGATAGCAACATCAGCTTCCAAAACATCTGATAACTTTTTAAAGAAGTTTTCAACAATGAGTCTTGAGATAACAACATCTTTTTTCATACTAAAATCCTCCTCCTCGTCTTTTTTAAAAAAACTAAGTCCCTCCATTTTACGGAGGGACCTTTACGTTACTTTACTAATTAATAATTCACTTACCATCTTTAATCCCACATCCCTCCGCCGGTATTACCCGGATCAGGTTCGAAGGGTCGAAGGATTGCCTCCTTCCTCTCAGCCCCGCAGTATGGAGCTCCCCTGTGGTGTAACTATTCACTTTTCTAACCAAAGTATATCTCTTGTCATTTCAAAAGTCAACATATGTGTTAATGTAAATAATCGTGCAAAATTATAAAATATACGATTTCTTCTGGAAAATTTAAATTTTTGCTTGTAAATAAGATTTAAATAATTCAACTTGACAATTTAGGATAGACTAAGTATAATATAGTTGTAGATATAAGTTATTTTTATCACGAGAAATTAAGTATCTTCAAGTGTGTCAAAGGAGGATGTGTTGATATGAAAGAAACCAAGGTAATAGTTATTGGATGTACTCATGCTGGAACAGCGTTTATAACAACGGCAAAGAAACTATATGGTGATAAAGTGAAGATAACGAGTTATGAAAGAAACGATACAGTATCTTTCCTTTCTTGTGGTATTGCATTACATGTTGGTGGAGTTGTTAAAGATCCGCAAAAACTTTTCTATTCATCGCCAAAAATTCTTAGTGACCTTGGAGCGGAGATGAAGATGAGGCATGAGGTTATTGACGTAGACACTCGGGAGAAGAAAGTTTTTGTGAAAAATCTTGAGACTGGCGAAACTTTTGAAGACAGTTTTGACAAACTTGTTATAACAAGTGGGTCTTGGCCAATAATTCCAAACGTTCCGGGTAAGGAACTTTCTGGTATTTTATTATCTAAAAACTTCTATCATGCCCAAGACATTGTAAGGTACTCAAAGGATGCTAAGAAAATTGTTGTTGTAGGTGGAGGCTATATTGGTGTTGAACTTGCTGAGGCATTTAGGCATAACGGAAAAGAAGTTGTGCTAATAGACATTGTCGATAGAGTTCTTGCTAAGTATCTTGATAAGGAATTTACTGATGTACTCGAAAGAGAACTTAGTGAAAAAGGTATACGACTTGCTCTGAATGAAAGAGTGGAGAGATTTGATGGTGAGAATGGACAAGTTAAGAAAGTGCAGACGGATAAATCAGAATTTGAAGCCGATATGGTCGTTTTGGCGACAGGTTTCAAGCCTAATACTGAGCTTTTTAAAGGTAAGTTGAACTGTTTAGAAAATGGTGCAATCATAGTTGATGAGTATCTGCATACGTCACACTTCGACATATTTGCAGCTGGTGATAGTGCTGCTGTTTGGTACACACCTACTGAAAGTTACGAATACATACCGCTTGCAACTAATGCAGTAAGAATGGGAACGATAGCAGCGTATAATCTTTTTGAGAATAAAATTAAATACACTGGAACACAAGGAACTTCTGGTGTAAAGGTATTTTCCTACAATGTTGCAACATCTGGTGTGAATGAACTATTAGCCAAAGAAAAAGGTATCGACTATGATGTTATATACGCTGTAGAGAATAATAAACCAGAATTCATGCCTGAGTATGAACCAGTATATGTAAAGTTATTGTATAGAAAGAACGATAATGTAATTATAGGCGGACAGGTGATGTCTAAGGCAGATGTAACAGAGAGTGCAAATACACTTTCAATAGTTATTGCGAACAAGATGAGAATTCAAGACCTCGCGTTTGCAGATTTCTTCTTCCAGCCATATTTTAACAAACCATGGAATTTCCTAAATACCGTCGCACTTAAGGCTCTTCAGAAAATTAACTTAATTAGTTGATATTCTAAATTTAATAATGATACACACAGTTATTCGTGAGCCACTATTCAAAAAGAATAGTGGCTTTCATTTTTTGAGTATTAACAATTTGAATAAGTAAGGAGTATAATATCTTCGTAGAAAAAGTTTGATTTACGAACTAATTATCACTATTAACACTATGGGATAAGGGGTGATTTTTGTGGAGTTAAAAGAGATAATTCTCAGAAGACGAAGCATAAGAAAATTCAAAGCACAAGAAGTATCCTTGGATATTTTAAATGAAATAACTAAGTACTCGTTATTAGCACCAAGTGGAAGGAATTCTAAACCAGTTGAACTTGTTATCATAACCGATAAAAATAAGATCCGAGAAATTAAAAAGGCAAGGGAAGGTGCGTTTTCGTTTCTTGAGAGCGCACCGGCATGCATTGTTGTAACCGCAGATGAAGCAAGTTCAACATGGCTTTCAGATGCTTCGATAGTTGCAGCATATATACAACTCTTATGTGTTGACTATGGTCTTGGAAGTTGTTGGGGACATGCATTTGAAAGATATCAAGACGGAATTTCTGTCGAAGAAAGTATTAAAAGCTTACTTTCTATTCCAATAAATTATCGAGTGCTTTGCGTAATTGGTGTAGGGTATCCAGATGAGATAAAAGATGGACATAGTTTAGAAGAAGTCAACACTGCAAAACTCCACCACGAAAAATGGTAATTAAGAATTTGAGGAGAATGGAGGAGATGGTATGAACAAATTGAAAACGAACAAAGAGAGTGTTGTACAGTTATCTATACTTGTTGAAATTGCTCATCCTGTTGTTAGAATGCCGGTTGTTGATGGTGATGGGAATTCTTTTTACTTTCCAGGTGTTGGTGGTATAACATACAACTTTGGACTCGGTGACAATGCTTTTAAAATGCATGGTGACCATATTGAACCTGACATTAGTGCGAAAAATAAAGACAAAGATTTAAACCCAACTTGTATGGCACTTTCATGTATAGGCAATGAAGCAACAGTAATCTCCGGTGATGGTAAGGGTATGAAAGGTTATGTAATTGGCAAGCATGGTGGAATCGACCATGTGCTCATATGGATGCCCGAAAAGCAGAAGCTTGCAATAGGTGATAAAATTCAGATTAAAGCTTGGGGGCAAGGACTTGAACTTAAAGATTACCCAGAAATAAAAGTTATGAACATCGACCCAGAACTATTTGAAAAAATCCCTATAAAAGTGAAGAAGGGAAAGTTGCACATACCTGTTACATCTATCGTCCCTGCACACCTAACTGGTTCCGGAATAGGAGCGGGAAACCCAGCCGCAACAGATTACGATATGAATACACTTGACAAAAACGAAATCGCCAAATACAAACTTGACAAAGTTAGAATCGGTGACATAGTTGCTATCTCAAATCACTATAATGGTTATGGAGCTGGCGGGTATAAAGATGGCGCTATTTCAATAGGTGTTGTTGTTCATTCTGATTGTTTTAAAACAGGTCACGGACCTGGGATGGTTATCATCATGACCTCGAAAGAAGCAAATTTAATCCCGATAATCGATGAAACAAGTAATATAAAGACGTACTTAGGAATTTAGTCGTTCAATTCTTGAATTTTTCAAAATAGTAAAAAATAATAGAGCATTCTTTTGGAATCCCATCCAGATATTAAGGATGGGATTTTTCGTAATTTAGCCAATAATTGAAATCGAAAGACTATTATGAGGGTAATTAGAGATATTTTTAAATAATTACTAAATTTGAGCAAATATGGAGTGATATAAATAAAGGCAAGCGTGTTATAATGTGAAAGGTGATTCATATGAAATGTGACGTGTGATTCAGCATTAAGAAATCCATGGAATGCTTTTATATCTTTATATCTTGTTCTGCAAATGTTGCAAATTGGCGAATAGGAGGTTGAAAGTATGAAGTATGCAAAGATTATTTCATCCGGTATGTATGTTCCTAAGAAAGTTATGAGTAACGCAGAGTTCGAGAAACTTACTAATTTTACAATTGATCCCTATTTTGCGGAGACAATAGGAATTGACCATCGCCACATGTCTGAAGATTGGGAGACCCCTACTTACATGGCAGCTGAAGCTGCAAAGAACGCACTCAAAAGAATTGGCATGAGTCCCGAAGAGATTGATTTGATAATCGTTGGAACGGATACACCTGAATCAGTTTCTCCACCAGATGCACCACGTGTTCAATATTTGATTGGTGCTCATAAAGCTGAACCTCTTGCTTTCAATGTAAACGCTTCATGTGCAAATGGTGCTTTGATGCTTGATATAGCTGCAAGGTACATCGCATTGGGAGATTACAAAAACGTTCTTGTCATTGGTACGTACGCAATGACTAAATTTTTGAGCTGGAAGTATTCGTGGGAAGCGTTATTTAGCGACGGTGCCGGTGCACTGATACTCACTGCTTCTGACGAGCCAGGATTTATTGGTAGTGTTTCACGTGCCGATGGTAGTTGGTGGCAAAATTGGGGTATTTACATGGGAGCCGGAACGATGAATCTTGCTGGTTTCGAAAGAGGACTCCATAAGTTAGATTTGAGGGCAGCATACCCTGCTACAATTAATGAAGAAGGTTGGCCCATGCTTATCAACAAACTAATGGAGAAATACAGTTTATCAAAAGATGATATAGGAATGATTTTCTTCACGCAGGTAAGAAAGAAAACAATATTAAAGGTTATGGAAACTCTTGGACTTCCATCTGAAAAAGCTCATCTGGTAATGCACAAGTATGGATATACTGGTTCTGCCTGTGTATATATGGCATACGATGATGCTTTTGATGAAGGAAAGATTGAAGAACTCAAAGGTGAGGTTGTTATATTCTTGACCTCTGGAGTTGGATTCCAGCAAGTTGCGACAGCATTTAGAATGTAAACCCTAATATATTTGGAGGTACGAGTTTGAAAGAGAAAGTTCAAAGGAAGAGAGTTCCACAACGTATTGATGGCTTGGAGTCAAAAAATAAACTAAAAATCTCAGCTCTTGAGTTGTTCAGTCAAAATAATTTTGCTGATGTATCAATTTCACAAATTGCTAAGAACGCGGCGCTTAGCACCGCCGCGTTTTATCAATATTATCTCAACAAAGACGAGCTATTCAGAGAAATCGTGGAAGAATTTTTAACCGATGTTCGCAAAGAGATAACAGGACATTCTTTGTATGAAGTTGGATTGAGATACTTTGAATATTGCAGTAAAAATAAAAATTTAGTACACGCGATTTATTTAAATGAATATCATTTTGAATGGCTTAGAAATGATGTTGAAAACATACTAAAAGAAGTTTCAGCTAAATTTGGCTTAACAGAAGTGGGACACTTCTACTTTTGGTCTCCAATTAGATTTGCAATAAATTTCAGTGATTTGCTCGATTTTGAAGTAAAACCGGAGATATTCATAAGGCTTTTAGAAAAAGGGCTTAGTAATACGAAAGATTTAGAACTCCCAAATGAAATATTTGAATTTACACCAATAAAACATATCTTAGAAACAGACGAAAGACGTGAGATGATACTTGCAAATGCTGAAAGTCTTTTCGGAAGTTACGGTTTTCAAAAGACACAAGTATATGATATTGCAAGGGCATCTGGTGTTGCGGTTGGAACGGTGTACTTGTACTTTGAAAACAAAAGAGAAATATTACGAGAATTAGTGAGATGGATAAGCAAGGGACTGAGGTTCAACGTCAAGAATGCTGTTAAAAGATTTGAAGGTTATCCAAGACTCGTTCAAGAAATTGCGGGGCTCTATGCTTTTCTTCAATTTTTCAGAAGTCATACAAATATGTACAAAGTTGTTAGAGAGAGTCAGTCACTTGATCTGGAGATTTCTAAAGAATACTACGTTTCAATTTTTAAACCATACTGTGTGGCATTAAAAAATTCCCTGGAAAATGGTACGCTAAGCCTTACATTAGAGAGAGAATTTGTAAAGGATGAAAAAAACTTAGAGGAATATATCCAGTATGTATCGGTTATACTTATGGGAATTGGACATTACTTAGGAGAGTATTACTTACTCGGTGGAAAATATATAGAAAATGAACATCTTAGAACTTTCTTGCGAGATTTGTATCTATACTTGTGTAACGGTTTTGGAGGTGTTAGGCTTGATGAATTTAAATGATGAGTACAGAAGAAAGCTTGTGGATATCAGCTATGTACTTTCTTTGTTAGAGGACAATTGGACAGTTGTTGTTGGAATGACTCCTATGGAGCCAAAGGAATTCTTGCGAAATCTTCACAGAACTAACGCTAATGGGATAGAGGTATTCACGTGTTTGAATACTGAACCATATGATTTTTGTTCAAAAGAAGAATATTTTGGTAGGTTTTATAATTACTCATGGTTTTTTGGACCGTTTAATAGAAAGTTTTCAAAGAATACTTATTACGTTCCAAATAACCTTCATCAGGCAGGAACGAATCTCATTGCATCGACCCATATCAATGTATTTGTCGGTGTAGCTTCACCTATGGATGAAAAAGGGTTTTTCACACTTTCAGCAAGTGTTGTGTATGAAAAAGATGTTCTTGAAAAAGCTGATATTGTTATTCTTGAAGTTAACCCAAATGCACCACGTACTCATGGAGATACCCATGTACATATTTCCGACGTTGATTATATTGTAGAAGTAAACTACGATTTACCGCAAGCGGAGTTGCTTGAACCAGCTGAAGTTGAGAAGCAAATTGCTGAGCACATTGTTGAACTAATTGAAGATGGTTCGACTATACAGCTTGGTATAGGTGGTATTCCTAACGCTGTTGCAAAATTCTTGATTGACAAAAAAGATTTAGGCGTCCATACAGAGATGTTTACTGAGAGTATGATAGATTTGTTTGAGGCAGGTGTGATTACAAATAAGAAAAAGACGCTCTGGAACGGAAAATTCGTCTGTACTTTTGCTTATGGTAGTCAAAGAATGTACAGATTTTTAGATGAGAATCCTTCCGTTCTTTTTTTAAGAGGGAAATATGTTAATGATCCATATGTAATTTCGCAGAATGAAAAGATGGTTAGTATTAATACAGCTTTGATGGTTGATTTAACTGGAAATGTATGTTCAGAGGCTTTAGGAACAACCCACTATAGTGGAACCGGTGGTCAACTCGATACGCACAGAGGAGCTGTTAAAAGCAAGGATGGAAAGGGTATAATTGCTATGAGATCAACAGCAAAGGACGGTCAGGTTTCAACGATAGTCCCCATTCTACCGCAAGGTTCACCTATTACAGTTCCACGACAAGAATTGGACTATATAGTAACTGAGTGGGGAGCAGTACGTTTGAGAGGTCTTCCAACAAGAAAGAGAGCACTTGCATTGATCTCAGTTGCACATCCAGATTTCCGTGAATATCTAACAAATGAAGCACATAAATTAGGGTTAATATAGTGGTCGTCTGTTTCAAGTAGAAATTGTTCAAAATCTATGCTTTATTCCATCACAGGAGGTGGATAGTATGAAAAGGTTTCTCAGTGTTATTCTTATGCTTGTCTTACTGGTAAGCTTGTTTGCAGAAGTTGGCGTCTATAAAGACAAAGTGGTTATCGGAACATTCCAAGCCCTCTCTGGTCCATATGCTATCATCGGTCAAGAGATGAGCAAGGGTATGAAGGCTTACTTCAACTGGATCAACAGCCGCGGTGGCGTTCATGGAAGAAAGATAGAGCTTTTGATTGCTGATGACCAGCTGAATCCAGCGAAGACAGTTGTAGAAGTTAAAAGATTGGTTGAACAAGACAAAGTCTTTGCAATAGTTGGCGGACTTGGTACTTACGGCTGTTTGGCAGTTATGGACTATCTTGAACAGAACAAAGTTCCGTTTGTCTATCAAGGTGCAGGAACATCAAAGTTGGTTATTCCACCAAAAAAATACATATTCGGTGTCCAACCAGACTACACACTTGAAGGTACATTGATTGGAAAGTATGTCGGAGAGATTGCAAAATTTAAATCACCGGCAATAGTCTACATGAACAATGACATTGGATTAGAAGGCTATGCAGCAGTCAAAACCAAATTAGAAGATTATAAGATGAAGCTCGTTTCTGAAATATCGTACAACCCAGCAGATACAGATTACAGTGGTCTTGTTGTCAAACTTATAGAGAAGAATCCAGATGTTGTGCTCATCTACGGATTGTTAACGGATACAATCCGCTGGATTAAGACAATACGTGATTATGGTCTTGATAGCAAGATAATAACGATATATCCAAATGCTGACCCATCATTTATAACCCTCGCTGGAAAATACGCAGAAGGAGTTATATTCACTGGTTGGGTTCCACTTGCAACACCAGATAAACCAGAATTTGTAAGAGACTATCAACGAGCTGTATCCATATTCCAGCAGACTTATCCAAAGGAAATACCATCATCCTATGCAGTAGCTGGATTCATTGCAGCTGAAGTTTTCACAGAAGGTTTGGTAAGAGCAGGGAAGAACCTAACAAGAGATGGTCTTGTGAAAGCACTTGAGAGCTTTAAAAACTGGAATGGAATACTTTCAAAAGATATTACATGGGGTCCAAATTTAAGACGTGGTAAGTCATCGATGTACTTCATGGTTGTTAAGAATAAACAATTTGTACCGTTGACGGACCTTATAAGACCATAATTGAGGCGAGCCAAATTAGAATTTTAACCGCGGGCTTATACAACTGTGCAATCTTCTCGCCCGCGGTTTTTATAAGTCTAATTTTTTAACCCATTTAAGCTTAATCTTTCAATGTATTATATTAAGAAAGAAAACTGAATATAGGAGTTGATACTTGATGCTTAAGCTTGAGAATATATCAGTAAGATTTTCTGGTCTTGTTGCGGTTGATAATCTTTCAATGGAAGTTGCTGGAAAAACTATACATTCTCTAATAGGTCCAAACGGTGCCGGTAAGACCACCGTTTTTAACGCTATCTCAGGACTTGTTAAGCATGAAGGTAGGGTACTATTGGACAATGTTGATATAACACATTTGCCAGTACATAAAAGAGTATATAAGGGATTAGGTAGAAGTTTTCAAAACATAATAATTTTCAAATACATGACTGTTCTTCAAAACTTAATGCTCGGATTTCACTCAAAATTTGATTATAATCACTTCGACGAGATTTTTTATACAAGCAAGTTTTCAAAAAGTGAAAAAAACGCGCGTTTAAAAGCCATTGAGGTAGCTGATATTCTTGGTATTAAGAGCATCCTTGGGGTTTATGCAGGAACTCTACCGTATGGGTATCAAAAACTCATCGATGTTGGAAGAGCACTTATGAGTGAGCCAAAAATACTCCTTCTCGATGAACCTGCTGCTGGTTTGACTGAGAAGGAATCAGATATTTTTAAAGAAAAGATACTTAAAGTAAGGGAAAATGGTGTTACCGTTTTACTTATAGAACATGATATGCGCATGGTTCTTGATATATCTGATAGAATCACTGTTATCAACTTTGGAAAGAAGATTGCCGAAGGGCTTCCTCAAGATATTGTTAATAACGAGGAAGTAATAAAAGCGTATCTCGGCTCTTTTTCGATAACAATATAGATTTCCTTTTTCGTATAATGAGAGGTGGATTTTTGATGAATAGGGATATAAAAGATATTACAATCAAAGGTTTGAATGTATGGTACGGACCTGTTCACGCAGTGAAGGGGATAGACCTTAAAATACCAGCAGGAAGTATAACGACAATTCTTGGTGCAAACGGTGCTGGGAAGAGTTCGACATTGAAGGCTATTGCTGGTGGTTTAAATTATACAGGTACAATCATGGTAGGTGAGGAATCAATAAACGACCTTCCCGTTTATAAGCGCGTTAGAAATGGGATAGTTTTGTGTCCAGAAGGTAGAGGAATTTTTTACCAGATGACGGTAAAAGAGAACCTCCTTGCTGGTGCGTATACAACGAAGAACACAAACTTGGATTTAATCTTCGATATTTTCCCTTTTATAAAAGACAGACTTAATCAAATTGCAGGGACGTTGTCTGGTGGAGAGCAACAGATGCTTGCAATAGCCAGAGCTCTAATGGCAAGCCCAAAGTACCTAATGCTTGATGAACCATCACTTGGTCTTGCACCGATTATTATTCAAAAGATAGTGGATGTTATAAAGAAAATAAATGAGTCTTTGAAGATTACAGTAATTCTTGTTGAGCAAAATACATCCGTGGCGTTAAGCATTGCTCACTATGGATATGTTTTTGAAAATGGTAAAGTTGCTCTTTCAGGTAAAGCAAGTGAACTGGCTGGAAATCCGATTATTCAGGAGAAATACCTTGGAGGTGTACGAAAGTGATTAATCAGATAATTTTAGGTCTTTCTACAGGTGCTATGTATTCGCTTGTAGCAATTGGACTCGTGATGATGTACAAAGTGAGTGGAGTGATGAACTTTGCCTACGGGAATATGGGAATGTTTATAACTTATATTATCTGGTGGTTAAGTTCATCAATGGGTGTGAATTTGTACCTTTCTATAATCCTTGGAATCATGTTTGCCGCAATAATGGGTGTCAGTGTAGAGCGCTATGGTTTAAGACCAATTAGACACCTTTCGCACGGTTCTATGCTCATCGTTACTTTCGGTATACTTATGATTCTTGAGGGATTAGCTGTAGAGATATGGGGGACAGAGTACAAGTCTTTCCCTGAATTGATAAGTGGAACACCTTTTGTTTTCAAAGGAGATTTCGGAATAGTTGTATTAAGAAAACAAGACCTTCTTGTTTTTACAACTTTGATAGTCATTTCAATAGCAATAGCCATATTCACAAAGTTTACAAAGTTTGGTATAGCCATAAGAGCAGTCTCTGAGAATGAAGAAGTGGCGGGATACATGGGAATAAATGTTGGAAGTGTTCTTGGTTTCTCATGGGCGTTTGGCGTTAGTATGGCTGCTTTAGTTGGTGTAATTGCTGCACCAAAGGTCTTTGTCTCTCCAACCATGCTAACATTCTATCAAATTCAAGGCTTTACAGCAGCAGTTCTTGGTGGTTTCGAGACGTTTACTGGGGCTGTGTTTGGTGGACTTATACTTGGTGTTTTAGAAAAAATTGTTGGAAACTATATTTCTGAAGGATTCAAAGCATCAATTTCCCTTGTTATTATAATCTTAGTCCTTGTATTCTTCCCAAGCGGGTTATTTGGAAGAAAGATAAGGAGGCGAGCATAATGAGTTGGCTCTGGATAATATTAGCTCTACTACCGTTCTTGCTACTGAAAAATGCATTCGTGATGACAATACTTAGTCTTGTGGGTATATATGCATTAGCCTCCTTGGGGTTAAATTTGATAATGGGGTATTCTGGACAAATCTCAATAGGACATGCAGCGTTTATGAGTATTGGTGCATATGTTTCAACATTACTTGCAATAAACTACAATATGCCAATTGTTTTTGGAATTATTTTAGGTGGGGTTATAGCATTTCTATTTGGAGTTTTGATAGGCTTTCCAGCCTTGAGGCTTTCAGGATTTTACCTTGCAATTGCAACAATGGGATTTGTTGTAGCTGTTGAACAGTTATTTAGTTATTTTGAACATATCACAGGTGGACATGCAGGTATAAGAAATATACCATTTCCGAGTCTTTGGAATTCAGATGTTGAAAAGTATCTTTTGGTCTTAGGATTTTTGTTTATAGCGTACGTAATTACTGGACGAATTATAAATTCAAAGACTGGAAGGGCATGGATGGGTATAAGAGAGAACGAAATCGCCTCATCTGTTATGGGTATTAACGTTGCTTGGTACAAAGTTCTTGCATTTGCAATCGGTTCAATGTTTGCAGGAATTGCAGGCGCCTTGTATGCTCACGTTATTGGTTATATTGCACCGAGTGATTTCGGTATTGCCAAGTCTCTTGATCTGCTTGCCATTTCAGTTATAGGTGGTATGGCATCTGTTGAAGGACCTTTTCTTGGAGCACTTATCTATGTTGCCATGCCATTCTTATTTAGTAGAACAAACATACCACTATCGATAATCTTCGGAATTATTCTTATTGTTGTTGTTCTTTTTATGCCTCTTGGAGTAAGCTTCTATGTTAATAAATTCAGGCTCAAATACGTCAATTTTATTCTTGCCTACTTTAAAAGGTCAAAGAAACCGTATGGAACATTCGTCAAAACAAAAATTGGAAATATTCATTATATAAAACGTGGAAATGGTACTATACCGGTTGTCTTAGTTCATGGTAACTTCGCATCAGCAAGGTTTTTTGAGCCCCTTATGGAGAAAATACCGGCTGATAGGTTCACAGTTTACGCTCTTGATTTGCCGAATTTTGGGTTTTCTGATGAACTTGAAGGAGACGTCACTATCGACAAATACGCCGTTGCGTTAGAAAATTTTATTCAAGCACTTGGTATCGATAACTTCATACTTCTTGGTCATTCGCTTGGTGGTGCGGTTGCGATGGGATATGCTGTGAGAAATCCGCAAAGGCTTAAGAAACTAATACTCGTAGATCCGGCTCCAGTATATGGTATGCCATCGTACGATGAATCAGCTTACAAGATTATAGATGTCTATAGAAAGAATCCAGACATGATTAAGCGTGCACTTATGATGAATGCACCAACTTACGATGACGAAAAATTCTTTGACAGAATAACATCAGATGCACTCAGGATGGCAAAAAAAGCATTTATCGGTAACGCAAAAGCACTTGCGGCTTATGATTATACACCACATGCTTCAAGTGTTGAAATACCAGTATACGTGTTATATGGCGATAAAGATGTTATACTTGATTATAACGCGATGAAAAAGACAGCTGAAGCATTTAAAAATGGTAGACTTATTGTTTTAAGAGATATTGGACACAGTCCTGTAGTTGAGGATAAAGAGAATATTATAAAGATAATTTTGGAATAACTAAAAATATGTGAACAATTTTGAATACTAAGTGGTCTAAATAATTGGGAAGTGAGTATAAGAAGCTACGAAGTTTTCAATTTATAACAAGTAGAATGGAAAGTTATGAGAAAGATTTTATTGAGTGTGCTTTTGGTAATATTCGCAACAGTCGGTCTTTCATTTATCGGAGTTGAGGCAGTAAATTTGCAGGACCAAGTTTATCAACTTTACGGAAGATTTGACGCAAGCATCTTGACAGTTATGTCCCCTGTTGAAATATATGATTATTCCGCGCAGGAGTTTACGATGAATCAAGAATTTAACGTGAACAACTTACTCTTTGGTTTGAACCTCAAACTGCCTCTTGGAATGCTCTATGTACGTGGTGCAGCTTACACAACTGTACTGGATGTTATGAACTATCCAGACACAGCAATAATTCCTATATATGGAAGATTTGGTGCAGGTTTGAATTTGCTATTCTTAAATGCAGAAGCTGGTGTAAGATTATTCTACAATTTTGGAGATCCACAATTCACATTTAATTTCGACCCACAACAGATTTATTTCGCACTTGGCTTATCGTTCTAATCGAATACCAAACCTTAAAGAAAAAAGCTTGCTTTCTACGGTTTCTTTGGAAAGCAAGCTTTTTTTATTTCTAAAAAAGGAAGAGTCTACGGAAGTCTAAAAACTCTAATATGAAATCTCTATTAGCTTTTGCAAAATAAACTCAGTTGCTCGAACATCATCTTCATTGTAAATTAATATCTCATCGAGAATGCGTTTATCACCGGTAGCTAAGTATTCAGCGTAAGAACCAACCACAATTTGTCCATTGAGCGCTGTACGCCAATTAAATCCAAAAAATCGTGCAATGTTTTTTAACGAATATGAAGGTATGGGCAATGCCACGTGATCACTGTAAAGTTTATATACGTCTACAAAATTAGAAAAAAACGTTTTTGAAAGATTAATTCCATGCTTTCTTGATAGCTTTTTGAAACGAGTCACTTCGTAGTTGTGAAAATGGTAGACCGGCTTTTTTGATTTTGAAATATACTCAAGCGCTTGTTTAAAAGCATCTTTTTCGTAAACTGGATCAAGCGCAAGAAATGGTATATAAGTACCGTTATCAAGGATACCAAAGAGATAGTCAAAATTAATAGGTGTATAACTTTCAATATCGAGATAAATTCCCGGTAATAGCTTTGGTAGTTCCTTAAAAATAATAGGCTTGTTTTCCAGAATGCTTTTGGCTTGGAAAACAAGTCTTTTACTCTTTTCTTTACCTAATATCTCTTCAATTATATTACTCATTTTGATAACATCTTTAAGTGTATTTATACCATACGAAGTCAATTTCTCGATGGTTTTTGATTTTACTCCATACAAAAAGGTGAGATTTTCCATTCCAACTATCTCTCTAAAACATTCAGAAGAGAATTGACATGTTCGACATAGATGAGTCTTGGAAATGTGAAACTCATCCAGCTCACAAAACGAAGAAATCAATGATAGCAACTTAGTTACATAAGGACGCCAGTTTATTGATACGCTAAAATACGGACTTTCAACAATTATAGATTCAACTTTCATTCCATTGCTTTCAAGAACATAACCAACAAATGCACTCTCCAGCATGTGGTACTCAGACAATCTCTTGCCGGTTTTTTTAATCTTAATGACTAATGGCGTTTCAGAAACCAACTCATCAAACTCAGCTATCAAAGTACAACCAAACGCATCTGTCTGAAAGATGTTAAGCTGGGTATCTTTTAAATTTTCATAATTTCTATTTTTAATTTCAAAACGTGCCTTTCGTGGACAGAAGTATATGGTTTTCACATCTTTACTTGAAATAATCATTATCTACACCCTACCATTTCATAAATAAGAAAATAATATTAGAAATACTTGGCTAATATCTTAGCTATAAACCTATCACCAAAAACTTTCCTAACAACGTAATATGTCATCTTATTACCAAAACCAGGTACATAAATTGGGGAACCAACTTCAAATGCTTTTAATGAACCGTTCACAACAGTGGAAGCTTTCATAATCCCTTTGCCAGGATTCATACGTGCCCGCTCAAAAAACTTAGATTCCGTAGGACCAGGGGCAACACACAAAACATGTACGTCTTTTTCTCTCAATTCGGCCCATAAACTTAGAGACAGGTTGTAAACATAAGACTTTGTTGCACCATAAACCGCAAGATGAGGAATTGGGAAGAATCCAGCGACAGATGCAACATTGATAATACCACCCTTTTTTCTATTAGCCATTTTCTGACCAAAGTTATGCGCCAAAGTTGTTAAAGCCAGAACATTCAGTTCTATCATCTGGGTGTAATCTTGAATTGGATTATCAACAAAATCGCCATACAATCCGAATCCTGCGTTATTTACCAATAAATCAATACTAAATCTTGAAGTATTATCTATTAGATTATCTAAATCACTTTTTTTGGTAAGGTCAGCTTGTAAGATTACAACACTAACATCGTTAATTCCATGAATTTCATCAGCAACCTTACTTAGAGCCAGAGAATTTCTACCTACTATTACAAGGTTCAACCCTCTCTTAGCAAGTTGAAGTGCGAATTCCTTTCCTATCCCAGAAGAAGCGCCTGTTACAAGTGCCCATCGATAATCACTCAAATTGTATTTATTCATACATTCGCACCTCCTCATTTGAATTATACACTTTTTATGTTAGAATATAAAGAGATGAAATTCGTTCCACGAACAAAATTTTTGTAAAATTAGGAGTCAACTATGTAAAATTAAATTTTGAGTAGAAGGCGAAAATGTATGATCAACATTGAATTTCTCTCGCTTTTTCATCATAGCAAATATTGTCCTTAGCAACTTGTGTGCTACACTCATCATCGCTTTTTTGTATACTAATCCTTGCGAGCGTTTTCTTTGAAAATATGCTCTAAAATAT
>Ga0197142_1000376_pt1 | contig 41091 bp, 41 predicted proteins | sample GBS60_MetaG_FD_148614 | JGI IMG/M metagenome (GOLD analysis project Ga0197142, IMG submission 148614) | Sediment microbial communities from Great Boiling Springs, Gerlach, Nevada, United States - GBS 60_MetaG | ecosystem: Environmental > Aquatic > Thermal springs > Hot (42-90C) > Sediment...
ATGCAAGAAAAGTTAATTTAGTATAAAAAGATGGACCCTCTCGAAAAAGGGTTTGCAAGTAGTTGAAAATTAACACTTTATTTCTGGTGCTGTTTCCACGACTTAAAAGTCGTGGCCCCATTGAAGCTAACACCTCGCTTGATTATTCTTTCCGCTTCCCTTCCCTGTTTCCACGACTTAAAAGTCGTGGCCCCATTGAAGCGTGTAGATTTGCGTGATGTAGCGAGTTTCTGAGTCGTGTTTCCACGACTTAAAAGTCGTGGCCCCATTGAAGCCAAGAATTGCAAGAACTACGCTAAAATGCTGATATGGTTTCCACGACTTAAAAGTCGTGGCCCCATTGAAGCTAGCAAAGATAAAGAATAATTATGACTGCGATTAAATAGTTTCCACGACTTAAAAGTCGTGGCCCCATTGAAGCGAATTCTCAACAACACAAGGCCCAAATCCCGTGCCTAGTTTCCACGACTTAAAAGTCGTGGCCCCATTGAAGCGAGGCTGGATGGCGGTTTGGGTTATCTGGGAATGCGGATGTTTCCACGACTTAAAAGTCGTGGCCCCATTGAAGCAGTTGAAGCAGATTTTTGCGTTGAAGAGGCTGGATGGTTTCCACGACTTAAAAGTCGTGGCCCCATTGAAGCATGAGCTACCGCATCAAATGACTCAGCAGTAATAGTGCCGTTTCCACGACTTAAAAGTCGTGGCCCCATTGAAGCATAGTTATTTAACTGAGGTGATGAAAAAAAAATTCTAGTTTCCACGACTTTTAGGTCGTGGCCCCATTGAAGCTCGATTACGCAACATCAATTTGGCATTACTTACTATTTGTTTCCATGGCTTTCAAGTCGTGGCCCCATTGAAGCCAGTATCAACTGCGAATCATGAAAGGGCTGTTAGCAGCATTTTGATTTTTTATCAAACTATGCTGTACCTATCTATATGGAAAGATTATTACGAATCGGTCAAGCAAGTAGAATTTTGGGGGTATCCGTATCTACTTTACGAAGGTGGGAGAAGGAGGGGCAAAATTAAACCTTACAGAGTGGGGAAAGAAAGAAGATACAGTTATGAAGAGTTGCAAAGTTTCCTCGGTAAGAAAAAGGAAGACGCAGTAGCAGAGTATATGCAAGGGTGGATTTATCCGCACCTTGATAGGCTTTTTTTGTGTTTAGGAACCGAGTGAATTCGTATACTCCAAGGTTTTGGAACGAGAAAGGATTTGAGTTATTGTCTCAAAAGGGATCTGCTGTAGGAATTTTAAAGAAGGTATTTCCTACTCCTCAAGCTCTCCCTTGCGGAGTTTTTAGAAACATCCTTGAACTTACCGGACAAATAGTTAGAAGTCAAAAAGAAAGAAAAGAGACCTGTGCGCTTGAAAGAAAGATAGACAACATATACGTTGAAAGTGTGAACTCAAAGAGAGTAAAGGAGAAACTTTTTAGGAGACTAAACCATCTTTGCTGGGGAAGTTCCAAGGCTATGAGACTTTTTAGTCAGTGGTTTTATTCAAAATTTACGAAGAGGTTAGAGGAAGAAGGCAAGAATAAGTGGGCTAAAAAGGTTTTGAAGGTCAATCCAGCTAAGGCATCAAGGATTTGTGCAAAGTGTGGCAAAGAGGGAAGGCCTGAGGGATTGAGTTTCAAGTGTTCTTGTGGGACTTATGTGATAGGGATTATAATGCGAGTTTAAAAATAGCAAAACGAGCCCTGCGTCTGACAAAATCCCGAACCTATGAGGTAAGGGATATTCCGGGCAGGTTTCCGTCCCGTCCGGTGCGGGTGGAGGGCTCAGCACTTTTAACGGTGGTTAGCTTGTATAAACTCATGGCGTGGTTAAGAGTGGTGCATATTTGTTATCTCAAATCTCAAAAACTAATCAGATGGATAAAATTCGGATAAGTATAATTAAGGAAAAATGGGACGGTAATGAATAGAGATTCTTTAGCGAAGTTCATCTTGGCAGCGGCTTTTGCGGCGCGCAAGCATAAGACTCAGAAACGCAAAGATGGAGTAGAGCCTTACATAAATCATCCTTTGGAAACGGCAGAGATTTTGGTCAAAATTGGCGATATCAAAGATGAAGATATACTCGCAGCTGCCGTCTTACACGATACAATTGAGGATACCGACACAAACGAAGAGGAGATAGCAAATCTTTTTGGACAGAAGGTTTGTGATTACGTCAAAGAAGTTACCGATGATAAAAGCCTCCCTAAAGAAATTAGAAAGAGGCTTCAAATTGAGAAAGCATCGAAGCTTTCTGCAGGAGCTAAACAGATTAAAATAGCCGATAAAATCAGTAATCTCTATGCGATAATGAATTCACCGCCGAAGGACTGGTCATTGGAGGAAAAAGTCGAGTATATAAACTGGGCAAAGGAAGTTGTTGATAAAATGCGTGGAGTCAACGAAAATCTTGAAAAATACTTTGATGAAGCCTATTTGAAGGCAAAGGAAAAGCTAAAGTTTTAAGATGTGGTAACGATTGAGGGTTTGAGCTGGTTTGACTTCTGGGCACAAGCTTTTGTATCGAAAATTTTTTCAGGTTTGGGTTGTCTTTCGGCTTTAATAGAATTTTCAAGGGAATTGCCTATTACTTTTGGAGTGTGAAGAGCGGAGAAAATGGATTTGTTTGAGTTGACGATTGAGTTGATGAAAATCCCTTCTGTTTCGGGGCAAGAGGAGAGAATAGGATATTTTTTGCGAGATTACTTGAAATTTTTAGGCTGGCAGGTTGAGCTTCAGAGTGTTTCAGAATCTCAGAACAATGTAATTGCCTACTTGAATGAGAAACCTAGAATTTTTCTTTCGACCCACATGGATACGGTGCCGCCGTTTATTCCACCGCAAGAAGATAACGAAAAAATCTATGGGCGTGGTGCTTGCGATGCTAAAGGAATAATTGCATCTCAGATTGTTGCTGCTGAAACCTTGCGAAAAGAAGGGATCGAGCAAATTGGACTTTTATTCACAGTTGATGAAGAGCAATCCTCTACGGGAGCAAAGGCGGCAAATCTTCACCCGATAGCACAAAAATGCGAGTATTTGATTAACGGTGAACCGACGGATAACTGTTTGGCAATAGGTTCAAAGGGCTCACTTAGACTTTTCATAAGAACGAAGGGTAAGGCTGCGCATTCGGCATATCCTGAAGAAGGCGAATCAGCGATAGAAAAACTTTTGGACATTTTGGAAGCAGTCAGAAAAACCAAGTTTCCAAGTGATGAATTTTTCGGCGAAACGACTGTGAACATCGGTACAATTTCAGGTGGTTTGAAAACAAACATTATTGCACCCTTTGCTGAAGCAGGACTGCATATTCGATTAGTAACGGACGAAAGACCTATTCTGGAGATTTTGGAAAAGACGATTTGTGGGCGGGGTGAAATCGAAATCATGACAGTAGCTAAGCCGGTAAAAATGCTCGCTGTAGAAGGTTTTGATCAAAAGGTTGTGCGATTTACAACAGATATACCGCATCTGACAAATTGGGGAAAACCTCTTCTTCTTGGTCCTGGTTCAATCTTAGTTGCACATACTGACGGCGAATATGTTATGAAGGAAGACTTGCTAAAAGCCGTGCAACTTTACGTGAGTCTGGTAAAAAGGCTGTATCGAGAAACTTCTAGTGACTAAAAATCGAAACCTTTCAACAGTTTTCAGGCTAACTAGGCAGATTTACTTTCGTTTTTGTGTTAAATTTCGGCTTTAAGAAGCTACTTTCTTGCCTTCAACTTCTTCTCTGATTTTGCTACAGATAAATTCAATGCCTGCTTGTGTGTTTCCTCCTTCGGGGATGATTATGTCTGCATATCTTTTGGAAGGCTCTACGAACTCAAGGTGCATCGGACGCACGGTAGAAAAATACTGCTCGATAACGGACTCAACTGTCCTGCCACGTTCCCTTATGTCGCGCTGCAAACGGCGAATAAACCTAATGTCGTCAGGTGTGTCAACATAGATTTTTACATCAAGCAAATTCAAAATTTTCGGTTCGGCAAAAATCAAAATCCCTTCGACTATTATGACTGGTTTTGGTTCGATTCTTTCGGTTTTCTCGCTTCTGGTGTGAGTTCTGAAATCGTAGATGGGCATTTCTATTGGCTGACCTAATTTGAGCCTTTTCAGATGATTGGCAAGCATTTCACTATCAATTGAGTCAGGATGATCGAAATTCACTTGATGCCTTTCGTCTAAGGGCATATCAGCCAAATTCCGATAGTAAGAATCTTGCGTTATTAGAGCGACTTTGTCGCTTCCAACAGTTTCTATGATTTTCCGTGCTATGGTCGTTTTCCCCGATCCGGTTCCACCGCAAATTCCTATTATCATCCCACCTATAACTCGATAATTTTTAATCTAGAAAGAATTTTAGCGCAAATTGGAATTGACCGAAATTTTCGGCAACAGCTTTGGCTTTCCTGAGTTTGGAATTATTCTTTTTTCAGAAAGACCAACTCAGAAACATTTGAGCTTATGGGCGTTTCAATTTCTCTTTTAATTGTCAAGGTTTTACCGTCTTGAGAAAGTTGCCATGTTTCTTTCAAAACTATAGTGATTTCTCCCATTGGTGAGTTGATCCTTCTTGTTTGGGTTAATTTCAGTTTCGATTCTTTTTCGTCGAATTTCGCCTTTAAGGTAACAGGCAGATTACCAAAAGGCGTTTCTTGTGAAGTTTTAGTCTCTTTTCCGTCAAGTGAATATGTAAAACTGGCATCAGTCATAACTCCTAATCCCATGCCACCGCGATTTCCCATCATTCCACTTTGATTATCCGTAGTTTTATGCTTGACGTTTGTTTCGACTTTTAACTCTAGTTGTGTTTGAGAAACATTTATCGTGATTGTTTCGATTCTAATTCTTGCATTGTCTAACTTGGACTTCTGAATGTCGAGTTCCCATTTACCTGAAAAATCTGGTATTTGTTTAGTCTGCGAAGTAACTGAAAATGTGCAGACAAAAAAGATCATCGCAAGAAGGACTTTTTTCATAGATTTTTGTTCTTTAGATTTGTAATTCACAAGCAGATAGACAAGACAGATGCTAAAAAAGTTACAATTTTTCAACTTAAGATTTTAAGTTTTCTATCCTGATTCTCAAACTTATTCCGAAACCTTGCGTTTCTTTTATCTGTCCGGACGAAAAATTTTGCCTTATGTAGAAAAAGTCAGCAGATAGTTTCTTGGTAAAGGTTTTTGTAACTCCCAGAAAAATATCGTTGCGAAATAGCTTTTTCGTTTGAAAGTTGTAAAAAACTCCATCTGCAACGAAAGGTGAAAAAAGTTCTTTTTTCTTTTTTTTGATAGGAAAAGAGAGTTGAATTCTGTTTTGTTGGATGAGTAGATTTGAGTTTGAATGACGGATTTGGTAAAAGCTCGTTAGGCGGTTTTTGAGCGTAAGGTTTTTTAACTTCTTTTCTGCAATTAGAGAAAAAATTAAACGATGTTCAAATTGGCTTGGTTGTTCTGTCGGGCGCGATCGTCGGTAAAGGTATCCGATGCTTGCTGAGAAATGATTGTTTATTCGATGATTTAGACTAACACCTATGCGCTCATCTATTGAACGCTTCAGATTCCTTCCAATTCTAAAGACACCGCTGAAACTTATTGAAAGCTTGTCGGTTTCTTTTGTCAAAGGCAGGATCAAGGTAACATCGTTCCAATTAACAATATCATCAGTGTCCGTATCTTGTGCTTTCAAGTGCTTTACTGGCAGAAGCAAGAGAGTAAACAAAATGAGTATGGTTTTTATTAGATTCATGCGTTTCTATGTTACAAGTAAATCTATGAAGCTGTAAAACTTTTAACCGGCCGCCTTGTGAGTTTTTGTAACTCACCTGATGTTTCATTTCGTTTTAACCAATCAGTTTGCTAAGTTATCCTTTAACGCAAACGACTTGTTTTAGCTCGGCAACTATCTCAACTAGGTCGGACTGATTTCGCATAATTTCGTCAATATCCTTGTAAGCTGCGGGTATTTCATCCAAAACGCCTTTGTCTTTACGGCATTCAACGCCTAGGGTTTGCATTTCTAAATCTTTAACAGAAAAGTTCTTTTTTGCTTGGGCGCGTGACATTTTTCTTCCGGCTCCGTGAGAACACGAGTTATAACTTTGCGGATTACCTAACCCACGAACTATGTAGCTTTTTGTTCCCATTGATCCGGGGATTATACCATAGCGTCCGGCTTCTGCATTTATTGCGCCCTTACGGGTGATATAAACTTTTTCGCCGAAATGTTTTTCTTTTGCGCAATAGTTATGGTGACAATTCACGGTCAGTTCTGCTTGAAAAGGCTCACCTTTGTTTACAACCTTGCTGAAAACTTCAATGAGCCTTTTCAACATTATTTCACGATTTTTCATCGCATAACTTTGTGCCCAATCCAAATCGTGCCAATAATCTCTAAATTCTTTCGTGCCTTCAATGAAATAAGCCAAATTTTTATCCGGCAAATCACTCAACCGATGAAGTTGCTTAGCCGTTTGAATATGGCGCTCGGCTAGCTCTTTACCGATATTTCTTGAGCCGCTATGAAGCATTAACCAAACATTATCTTCTGTGTCAATGCAAACTTCTATGAAATGATTACCTCCGCCTAAGGTGCCGAGTTGTTTCATTGCTTTATCTAAGCGATCTTGAACACCCTTATGAAGCTTTTTGAAATCTTTCCATCCTTCCCATTCTTCTGCTTCCTTTTGCGGACGCTTATGTTCGTCGAAACCAACAGGTATGACATTTTCAATTCCTTCGCGCAGTTTTTTCAATTTTCCTTCTAGAACGATGCTTTTGAAGGGAGTTTTCAACGCTGCCATTCCACAACCTATATCAACTCCAACAGCAGCAGGAATAACAGCCTTTTTCGTTGCTATGACCGAACCGACCATTGAACCTATGCCCAGATGAGCATCAGGCATTAACGCAATATGCTTAAAAACGCAAGGAAGGCGTGAGACATTGCGAAGCATGGCTTTTTCTTCTTCGCTTAGTTCATGGCTGACCCAAGACAAAATATCAGTCTGTGCTCCAGAAATGTTTAACCTTTTGTAAGGCATATCCCCATCTTAAATTTTAGTTTTTAAGCCGATTTTAACCAAATTGACAGCAGCCAAAGGTTGTTGTGTGATTAGCTTTGCATTTTGGCTCAATACTCTTGTTGGTGTTAATAAAGTGCTGGGAAAGCAAAGCGCAAGGCTTGAAAAAGGTTTGATGTTGTTTTACGAGAGGCTGCTGAGAAAGCACACCCGGTTATGTCCCAAGTTTGTCGGGTGAGGTTACTCGATTACAGCCAGAACTTCGCCAGCGTTAACGTTGTCGCCTTCAGAAAATCTGATTTCTTTAACAACTCCGTCTTTTGGGGATTTCATTTCGTTCTGCATTTTCATTGCTTCTACTACGATAACACCGTCACCGCTCTTAACCTGATCGCCTTCCTTTGCCAGCACTCGCACAACTTTTCCAGGCATTGCGGTTTTTATTTCAACCGTTCCTTCTGTGGAAAAACCGCTTTTATCAAATCCCCGCAGGCGCTTTGGATCAAAAACCTTGATCTCGAAAAAGTGATTGTCAACTTTTGCATTCCCTTCAGAATCAACGTAAATTTGATAAACACAATTATCGTGCTTGAACAAGTAAACTCCGCTTTCTACTTCCGAAGATTCAAGCTCGTATTCTCGGTCTGCAACCCTTGCAAATACCTTCTCACCCTCGACTCTCAATTCGACTTCAAATTTTTCGCCTTTTAATTCGGTTAGAAACTTCATCTTTTCCGTCCAAGCTTATAAAGCTACAAAAGATGCGAAAACCTTGTCAAATTTAAAATTCCACAACACTACTTCTTCTCAGGCTTTTCTTTTTCAAACGTCTTTCTTTTCCTAAAAAGAAGGTTTGCAAAATAGATAATCAAACCGACAATTGCAAAGATGACCAGATTCCGTAGTTCCTCGAATCTGATGTTTGAAAGCAAATAAAATATCAAGGCAACCGATAAAGCAGAAACAAAAATGCCAAAGGGGGCTTTGAAAGTGGGCTCTTCAGATAGTTTTGAATTTTCAGCTCCTTTGCGGTATCGAAAAACTACCAGAGCAATGCAAGTAGTCGCATAAACCAAAAGCCTCGTAATAGTTGCCATCGCAACAGCTGAGATAAAGGAAGATTGAATCGTCAAAAACAGTATTACCAAAGCGGTTAAAACGATAGAAACGTATGGTGTTTTGAATCTTTCGTGTGTCTTTGCTAAACTTTGCGGAATCTCGTTTTCAATTGCCATTGCGAAAGGAAGACGCGAAGCGGTCAAAAATCCACCGTTCAAGTTGCCTAAGATCGAGACGATTGCTCCGACGGCAATGAAAGCGGCACCAAAATAACCCATAAAACTTGCCGCAGCATCTGCAAGGGGTTTTTCTGAAGCCGATAAACTCGGCGCAAACGTTCCTATAGTTACAAGCTGAATCAGGAAAAACAAAGTTGCTGAGAAAGCTAGTGCTGACAAAAGCGCAAAAGGCATGTTTTTTTGAGGTTCTTTTGTCTCACCTGCTGGTATGACCGCCGCTTCAAAGCCAACATAGGCATAAATCAAAAGCAAAGTGGCAGTAGAAAAGGATTCGTAGTCTGGCACTTTGTCAAATGAAAAGTTGCTCGGCTCAATAAAAAACACTCCGACAAAAACGAAAACAAAAAGCGGCAAAATTTTCCCGATGGTAAAAATGTTTGTAAGCAAGACAGATTCTTTAACGCCTAAGATGTTTATCAACGTGAAGACAGAAACAATTGAAACGATAAGAGATGTTCGCAAATATCCTTGATCGGCAGAAGGTAAGAAAAAGCTCAGATAAGCAAGCATCAGATTGCAGTTTGCAGCGAAAGTTGTAACTCTTACAATCCAGTAAAGCCAGCCCGTTTCAAATCCAACTGCTGAACCAAAAGCTTCTTTGGCGTAAAGATACATTCCGCCGGTTCTTTGAAATCGGCTAGAGACTTCGGCAAAGCAGAGAACTATAAAACCGATTACCAAAGCGCAGAAAATGTATGCCAATAAGCTCCAAATACCTATTTTTTCGTAAACTTTCGATGGAAGCCCGAAAATACCCGCACCTATGATTGTATTGATGGCAATTGCGGTTAAGTCCCAACGACCTATAATCCGATTTAATTTTTCCATCGGCAGTTTTTGAAAGATTTGTCAATTTACAACTCGTTCGCAAGATGAAGCGCGATGAGTTTATAAACCTGAAAATTGCAAATCAACCCAATATGGGTTCCCGTGACTTCAAAATTTCGTTTCGGATCGCGGCTTAAACATGCACGCCAGTCAACTATTCCGTCGGTCTTTGTGTAAATTGCGATTCGTTTGACTTTATCGTGGGGAAAACCACCTAGTGAGGTTACGGCTTTGCAATTGCAATAGCCAGTGTAACACTGCGGATGTTTTCTCTTATCGGAGGTTGCAAAGATTTTTCTGCGCACCTTCTCGGCCAATCTTATCACCTTCGGATGAGAACGAACACCACGAAAAGGCGAAGCCAAAGTGACGACAGATTCGACCAGATCAGGGTTTTGAGTTGCTGCCGAGCGAGAAAGAATTCCGCCTAAGCTGTGGCCTATCAGATGAATCTTACTGCCTGTTTCATCATAGGCTTTTTTAATGGTTTTCAAGAGTTTTTCGACTAGAACATCGAGACAGTCAGCATTCCAGCCGATACCTGAAAAATAAGGCTTGTAGCCGATGCGTGAAAGCCAAAGATGAAGTTCATACAAATAAAAATCTGAACTCAGAAATCCAGGAACTAAAACAACACCGGCGCCATTGCCATGCGGAATTCCTAATCCATAGTAAACGGGCGATAGATGTAGCAAAATCCAATCAAGACCGACTAGAGATTCAAAATAAATCGGAAGCGAGCTTTCTCGGATTTCTCTATCAAAACCAGTGGTAATTTTGCCATTAGAATTCACGATGCTCATCTAATCAAGATCGGTTCAGATTTCTTTATAATCGACAATAATTTTTCCGCCAGAATCAACAACCATTTCTTCTCCAGAATCAGCAATTGCTTTTGCATCGGAGCCAACGGCAATTTTCTCCTCAGCCACTCGGTCTTCAGGCATCTTGGCAATTTCTCTCAATCAACGAGTTTGCTTAAGTCTATCAAAGCCTTTTCCAGAAATTGTTTGAATTTTTCAACATCTTTCATGGCTTTAGCATCTGAAGAAAGTCCAAAGTAAAGCGTTTGGTTGTAGCTTAAAATCGCACAACCTAAACCTAGCTTATATCCGACAGGCACGTAAGGATATTGTCTAATCATTTTCTTGCCCGCAAGATAAAGCGGTATCTGAGGTCCGGGAACATTTGTTGCGACCATGTTAAAAGGTGGAAATGGAAGTTTTGCAACAGCACACAAAGCTGCCTGTATGGGGGCCGGAATCATTGCGTACATTGCTCCCAAAAGCATCAAGCCTTCTGCTATGTGTGTTTCCTTCATTCTGTTCATTTTTTGATTGACGTATTTGAAAAGCTCTGTCAAATTTTCAATGTCCAAAGGTATCTCAACAGGCAAAAATGAAATTAGATTGCCTAGAGAACCACGTTGCTCTTTCTGCCTAAGATTTACCGGCACCATGAAGCGAACAAAATTATCCTTGACCTTTTGCCCGTGTAATTTCGTGTAATCCGAAACGGCTTTCGTCAAAGCCGTCAAAACAACATCATTGACCGTTCCACCAAGAAAATTTCGTATTTTTCTTGCTTCCGTGAAAGAAAACTCTGTCCATGCAAGGCGTCTTTGTCCGGAGCATTCAGCATTGAAAGGCAAGATTGGTGGGGGAGCTGTAACGGCCGGAATCAACTCAGCTATCTGAGGCAGAGATTGAATTGTATCAGGTCTTGAAAATACCTTAGCCATGTAGAGTAGTCCGCCCTGAAACTCTATTATTTTCGTCATCGTTTCTTGAAAGGTATGTAGAAGCGAGTCGAAAAATTTTTCGGTCGGTTCTTTCGGTTTTGGAGCTTCGATGTACATTTCATCTCTTTGCGGTGGCTTCTGAGCTTGAGGCGTCATCTCAAAGAGAACTTTCATCAGATCCACACCTGAAATTCCATCAGCCATGCAGTGATGAACTTTGGCAATCATCGCTGAACACCCGCCTTCAAAATTTTCAACAACATAAAGTTCCCACAAGGGCTTGTTTTTGTCCATCAACTCCGACATTATCTGGCCCGAAAGCTTCGCCAAATCTTTCAACCTAAAAGGCTTATTCTGTTTGACTTTGATGATGTGGTTTTTGATGTCGAAATTCGGATCGAATTCCCATTCCGGATGAGCTATGTTGAAAGGATCAGGAGAAACTTTTTGCAAGTAACGCGGCACTAAATGTAAACGTTCTTCGATGTATCTTGTTAATTCTTCATGTGTTAGCTTTCCTTCAAAAATGCTTGCCGCACCTATATTCATCGGGCATTCCTTTTTTTCTAAATAAAGAAAAGCGGCATCTAGAAACGAAAGTCTTTTTGGTAATCCGGAGATTTTCATCTTTGTTGATTGATTAAAGAATTCGACCTTTTCGCCGTCCAATCAAGCCTTTATTAAAACTACAAAGCTTGACTGAAACCTTTAACATCGTATGACATTGCAATAAGGTCATGAGTGCGATTTTGTCTGTCAATTACGTAATCACCCAAAAGCGCTTCAGCTTTGAAGCCGAGTTTCTCAAAAACAGCGATAGCACTTTTTTGTTCAGATGCCATTCTAGCAACAACTTTCATCAAACCGATCTCACGCGCTTTGTCAAAGATTTCGTTTGCCAAAATACTGCCTAAGCCTTTGCCGCGAAACTCAGGAGCGATCAACAAAATAATTTCGCCCAAATGCCTTGACCAAATCTGTTCAGTTCTCAGAAGGCTTCCATGCCCGATGATTTTTCCGTCGGCTTCTGCCACAATCGTATACCACAAGCCTTCAAGCACCTTTTTTATCCAATCGTTGACTACTTTCTCCTGCGTAATGTCAAAAGATAGAAAAAGTAAATCTTCTTCAGGTAAAGAATTTGCAAAATCCAACAAAGCTTTTTTATCTGCCTCTTCAAGTAAACGCAAAGTTACGCTTTTGCCGTTGACTTCGTATGTTTGCGGATAAGTTTTCATATTTTGCTAAAAGATTTGTCTCCAAATCAAAACAAAGTTCGTCTAATTTCTTAGAGTAGAAAGATAAGGGGAAAAAGGCAAAAGCGAATGAGCGAAAAGCACAGCTTATCTTCGACAATTTTTGAGTTTTTTCTCGTGGAACTTCCTAGCTTAAAGTATTTGCTAATTCCTGTTTGCGATGATTTTGCGATTCTTTCGTTGCAAGCTGAAAAGCTACGATATTTTCTCTTGATTCTTCGCCTTGCCTTTGAAAAGCTTTTGTAACAGAACCATCAGCCATGCGAAGAAGGCTTTAAGCAAAAGAGGGAATGTTCTTAGTTTCACTGGTTCAGGGGGAGTTTTTTTTTCTTCACTAGTAGGCTGGCTTTCAAGATAGCTCTTTGCACAAGCCGAAAATTGCATAAAATGCTGTTTGGCTATCTGCTCGAACATTCCTCTGCCATATTGAAGTATCTTGCCCGAAATATCTACAGTTGTCGTGACGGTAATTTTCAGTGCTTCATTTTCTTGATTGAAAACACTTTCAATTTTTGCCTTAGCTCTCCCAGCTCCACCTTTTTCTCTTCCCTCGCCCGTTAAAATCATAATTTTGTTTTCTTTGTCTAATTTTTCATATTTCATCGTGCCTACGAAATTCAGTGCAACCGCTCCCAGTTTGACCTTCACAACTCCATCAAATGAACCATCTTCTCTTATTTGCGTAAGCTCAGCACCGGGAATGCAAGGCACAACGAATTTTGGATCAGAAAAAAATTCCCATGCTCTTTCCAAATTTGCTTTGACCTCAAATTCCTCTCTTACAACCAACTTCATAAACTCACCTAACCGATTTTTCGTTTTGAACTCTTCATTCAAGTCAAAACCAAGCGGTTAAGGCTAGAAAAACGTCTAAGTTTTTCATTCCCAATTTTTCGCTTGAACTTATGCGAAATTTAGAAGCCGTTACTAAACAGCATCAAACCTACATAGACAGAAAGGCAAACCGAAGTTTGTAATAGACTTATGACGTTTGGCTTTCGAGATTTTTCGATATTACGAATTCAGACCAAGCGCCTTTTTCATTACTCTTACAAAAATAGCTTTTGCCAGATTGCGTCTATAATCGGTGTCTGCGTAATAATCACCGATAACATCTCTGCCTTCGGCAACCATTTCCGATCCTTGTTTTATTGTGTCAACACTCGCTTCCTTGTTTCGCAAGAAGTTTTCTACAGCTTCATCTCTGTAAGGCACGGTCACAAAACTTCCGAAAGCGACTCTGGCGTCTACGATTTTCTGATCGCTTAACGTAATTTTCACTGCACAATTGACAATTCCAAATCCCGTTGCCGGATGAGCAATTTTAATGTAAGCTCCTTTTTCGTTTGACTTCATTGCAGGGACTTTAACTTCGATTAAAAGCTCGTCTTGGCTAAGCGCAGTAGTGAAAGGGCCTAAGAAAAAACTGTCAATCGGGATTTCCCGTATTCCATTTTTTCCTTTCGCAACTATGACAGCATTTAAGGCTAGCATTACCGGTGGATAATCAGCACTCGAATCGGCATGAGCTAGCGAACCGCCAACAGTGCCGACATTTCTGATTTGAATATCAGCTATTTCATGAGCACATTCAGCAAGAACAGGAGCTTTCTCGGCTATAATACTTGACTTTTCTAAATCTCTATGCGTTGTAAGCCCGCCTATTTTTATCATGTCAGCGTCAAAGTTGATATATCTTAACTCACGGATTCTGCCGATGTCTATGACCTTTGTAGGCCGGGCAAAGCGCAATTTCATCATCGGAATCAAACTCTGTCCACCTGCTAAAATCTTTGCTTCATCGCCATGTTTAGCCATCATTTCGATGGCTTCGTCAACACTGTTTGCTCTTAAATATTCAAAAGACGCAGGTATCATAGTTTTTTCCTCCGCTCTGTCGCTAATTTTTGCCGTTCGATTGATGTATTGCCTTCCAAATTCTTGCGGGTGTATAAGGTCCATCTATGTGTTTGACCCCGAAAGGTTCCAAAGCATCAATTATGGCATTAGCGACGGCAATTTGTGCAGCGATTGCACCTTCTTCGCCAATGCCTTTCGCTCCAAGTGGATTAGCAGGACTCGGCGTTTCGGTGAAATAGCTTTCCATTCTCGGTATGAAGTGTGCTCTTGGCAAAGCATATTCGTTAAAAGAACCTGTCAAAAGTTGACCGTCATCGGTGTAAACAATGTTTTCATACATGGCATGTCCTATGCCGTGAACAATTCCACCATGTATTTGTGCCTCGGCAAGCAAGGGATTGATAATTTTACCGCCATCATCAACAGCGACATATTTCAAGATTTTAACCTCTCCCGTGTCAGGTATGATTTCAACCATACACAGATGAATTCCGAAAGGAAACGTAAAATTGGGTGGATCGAAAAATGCCTGAGCTTCTAAGCCTGGCTCAACACCTGCGGGTAAATTCCATCCGACATTTGCGTGAAGTGCTACTTCTTGAATACTCATCTTTTTCGACGGATCAGCTTTTGAAACATAAGCACCATCCTTGAAGTCTATTTCTTCGGGATTGATTTTCAGCAAATGAGCGGCGATCAACTTTCCTTTTTCTCTTATTCTCTCTGCTGCTCTAAAGACGGCTGATCCGCCCGTTGAGGTTCCTCTGCTTCCGTATGTCCCCCATCCCATTGGTATCATGTCAGTGTCACCGTGCAAAACCTCTATTGAATCAAGTGGCACTCCAAGCACGTCGGAAACTATTTGAGCGTAGGTCGTATCACTGCCTTGACCGTGAGCGTGAGTGCCTGAGAGAACCGTTACCTTGCCGGTCGGATGAAATCGCACTACTGCACTTTCCCATTGTCCTGCTTGGAGTCCGACTGCACCGACTACAGGAGAAGGTGCAAAACCGCATATATCAATGCTCGAAACTACACCAATACCGATAAATCTGCCTTCTTCTCTAGCTTTCTTTTGCCGTTCTCTCAAGGCTTGATAATCGGATACTTCACCGAATTTACTTAAAACTTTGTTAAAATCTAAAGAATCGTATGAAAGTCCGGTCACCGTTTGTATATTCTCGCCTGAAGGCAGATAGTTTCTCCGTCTCAATTCAAGCGGATCGATTCCCAATTCATCGGCTATTAAATCCATCATTCTTTCAAGGACAAAAATAGCTTCAGGTCTTCCTGCACCTCTATCGGCATCAAGTATCATGGTGTTTGTAAAGACGGCATGAGTTGTATAGTCGAAAGCTTCTATTTTGTAAGGTCCTGGAAGTATCAAGCCGTGAAGAACCGAAGCAACACCAGGTGAGACAGTTCCCAAATATGCACCCATATTTGCGTAGCTTTGCCCTCTGATTCCCAAGACTCTTGCATCGTTCATAACGGCAAATTCAACATCAACCAAGAAGTCTCTACCGTGCAGGGATGCTACAAAATGTTCGCTTCTGGTTTCGACCCATTTTATTGGGCGTTTTAGCAGGCTTGAAGCATAGCAGAGAATCAACTCTTCGTTATAGACGTCTATTTTTGCCCCAAAACCTCCACCAACATCAGGCGCAATCACTCTGATTTTCTGTTCCGGTATTCCTAAAACGTTTGCAAGATAAAATCTGTGTATATGCGGATTTTGCGAAGTTATCCAAAGTGTCAAATAACCGTTCTTGAAATCGGCAATGCAAGCTCTCGGTTCGATTGGCACAGGAGCAGCTCTGTTGATGTAAATTCTTTGCTTTATGATTCTGTCGGCTTCAGAAAAAACTCTTTCAACGTCGCCGTTTTTTATCTGCCAGCTCAGAGCAATGTTTCTCGCAACTCCTTCGTGCACAAGGGGAGCATCAGTTTGGATCGCTTTCTCAATGCTTGCGACGGCGGGAAGTTCTTCGTATTCAACATCAACCAATTCAGCAGCATCGTAAGCTTCTTCTCGACTTTCGGCAATCACCAAGGCAATAGGTTCACCGACATATCTGACTTTTTCGGTTGCCAAAAGCGGTCTTGAAGAGATTTCTGCACTAACTTGATTGCTGTTCGGCACTATCCAAGCCGTAAAGTTTTTTCCGACTTTTTCCTTGATGTCATCGCCAGTGATTACAGCTACGACACCTTTTGCATTTCTCGCTTCCTCTGTGTTGACCGATTTTATCAAACCATGTGCTACTTGCGATCTGACGAAAACGGCGTAAGCCATCTTTGGAAGTTTGATATCTTCAACGTATTGTCCATTTCCTTTAATCAGCTTGTCATCTTCAAATCTTCTGATTGGCTGTCCGATTGCCGTCATAAAGAAACCTCCCTTTGTTAATTAGCCACAATCGCTTGTGTTAAGCAGTTCACTTGTTAGTTAGGTTGCGATCTGCTTAGCTATTGAATTAGTAGGGCTGTTAGGCAGTAGTTGCAATCATTCTTGTTTTAGCATCAATGATTGAATCAACGATGTTCTGATAACCAGTGCATCGGCAAAGATTACCTTTTAGCAATTTTCTCAGATTTTCATCGCTGAGTTCCTCTGAGCTTTGTAGTATTTCACAAGCCAGCATCATCATTCCAGGTGTGCAAAAACCGCATTGTAAGCCGTGTTTTTCCTTAAAACCTTGCTGAATAGGATGAAGTTCATCTTGTTTTGCCAATCCTTCAACTGTGATAATCTCACAGCCATCGGCTTGAACAGCAAAAAGCGTGCAAGATTTAACAGCTTTCCCATCCATCAAAATCGTGCAGGCACCGCAACTGCTGGTATCGCATCCAACATGCGTTCCTGTAAGATTCAAAATTTCTCTGATAGCATAAACCAATAGAGTCCTAGGTTCTACATCTATTTCATAGAATTGGCCGTTTACCTTTAGGTTGATTGTTTGCGTCATCGAAAGCCTCCTTCAAGTTCAGGCAGAGTAGTTCAAAGATGGATTATTTAGTTTAGCATGATATATTTCTCTATAGTAAATTGTCAAGATGCATCCCGCTGTGACTCAATGTGCCGGAGAAATCTTTAAGATTTTTCTGGTAGAATCTACTCAAAACTTACTCATGGCTCTGGCTACAAAAGAGTTGGCAATTGAAATCCAGGTTAAAAACAGCAATCGGAAGACTTTTCTTCAAGTCTTGTTCTTCGGTGATTTAAGAGCTGAGTGAGAAAGAGGAGTTTTTCGTTTCACCGAGAAAGAAAAGGTAAAAATACATTGCTATTCCGCTTGAAATGCCTACGAGAAACTTAAACCATGCTGGCAAGGAAGATGGAGATACAAAGCCTTCTATGATGCCTGCTATTACAAGCAAGGAAGCACATCCGAAAATCAATTTAATGGTTTTCATACCAGCCTCTTTCAATGCATCAATTCGCTTGAGATCACCCGGAGCAACTATTGAATGTCCTATCATTATTCCTGCTCCGCCAGCGATAAAGATACAGCTAAGCTCAATCACTCCGTGACCTACAGCAAACGTCAGAAGTTCGTTGCCAAACATCGGATTTGTTGCGTAGCAAGTTCCAAAAATTCCGCCTAGTAGCATTCCGTTAAAAACCAAAACGTAAATACTGCCAATACCCAAAAACGCCCCATAAGCGAATGCTCTGAAAGTGACCATGACGTTATTTGTTATTATTTCGCTCGATGCGACTTGATTAGCAAGGTTTATTCTTTCCCACCACTTCCAATTGTTCAAGGCATAATGACGAACCGAATCTAGATTGGCTACCTGAATGAAATTGTAATCGGTGTATGCAAGAAAGAATGAAAGAATTGCCGTAGCTGTGAAAACGACAAATGCAAAAAGTGTGTAATTGAAGGTTTCCCGAAAGGTTTTTGGAAAGTCTTCTAGATAGAATTTTTTGATGGTGCCGAAAATTTTATGTTCAGTCCGGTAGATTTTCCCGTGTGCTCTAACTGCGAGGCTGTTGAGGTAGCTGATCAGTCGTGGATTATTTGATTCCGCTCGTGCTATTGCAAGGTCTGCCGTGACGCGCCGATATAACTCGCCTAGTTCCCTTATCTTTTCACGTGGAAGTTTTCTAAGTGGCAATTTGTCAAGCTCATTCAAAAGAGCTTCTAGCTTTTCCCACCTTTTTCTTCTGTCATAAACGAATTTCTCTATCATGCTTGAGACGAACGATTTTTAGTTGCCTAACTGCCAGTTAGGCTTTTACGAATTTATTCTACAAATTGCCAATAGTGGATTGAAAACCTAAAATCGAAATTTGGTAACAAAGGCTTATTTACGATGTCTGAAGAATTAAAAAAATTCCAAGAAGAGGAGTTGATCGGCAGGCATTATGATTTCAAGAATGCAAAGCGACTTTTGAAGTATTTACGTCCGTATTGGAAAACTGCGGTTTTGAGTTTGCTAATAACGCTTCTTTTGAATTTTCTAGGAAGTTTGCAACCGCTCTTTACAAAATTTGCCGTAGATGACTTCATCATACCGAAACGCACCGAAGGTATATGGCTTTTTGCAGTGGCATTCTTCGGGCTTTTTCTCTTTAGATTCTTGCTTCAATACTTTCAGGAAATTTTGCTTAACATCGTTGGGCAAAAGGTAATGTTTGATCTCCGCACGGAGATTTTCACGAAACTCCAAAATCAAGAAATAGCTTATTATGACAAATATCCTGTTGGCAGAATCATTACCAGATTAACCTCCGACGTTGATGCCTTGAACGAACTCTTTACGTCTGGTGTGATTGACGTTCTAGGCGACTTGGTGATAATTTTTGCCATAGTCGGTTGGCTTTTCTGGCTAGATTGGCAACTTGCAATTGTCTCATTGATAATTGTTCCGCTGCTTTTCATTGCAACAAATTGGTTTCGTAAAAACGCCAGAGATGGCTTTGACAAAGTTAGAACTAGAATGGCCCGGTTAAACTCGTTTTTGCAGGAGCATCTTTCAGGTGCGCAGATTGTTCAGCTTTTCAATGCAACTGAAATAGCGCAAAAAAAGTTTCATCGAGTAAATGACGATTATCGCAAAGCAAATATCGAAACTATTTACTACTACGCTGTGTTTTACCCTTTGGTTGATTTCATAGGTGCTTTCGGAATAGCTTGTTTGATATTTTTCTTTGGCTTTAGCACGCTTTCCTTAATCTCGGCAAGCGGAGAAGCAATAACAATCGGTACTCTGGCAGCTTTCATTCAATACTCTGGACTTCTCTTTCAACCGATAAGAGACCTTTCCGATAGATTCAACGTTTTTCAAGCAGCCGTTGTGGCATCGCATCGCATATTTGTTCTGCTCGATCTGCCCGTGCAAATTCAATCGCCTGTAAATCCGAAGAAAAGCGGGAAAGCTACGGGCAAAATAGAATTTCAAAATGTTTGGTTCGCATACAAGGGCGAAGATTGGGTTTTGAAAGATGTTTCATTTCGAATTGAGCCGGGTGAATCGGTTGCAATAGTCGGTGCGACTGGCGCAGGAAAAACAACTGTCACAAATCTCTTGATGAGATTTTACGATGTCAAAAAGGGAAGAATTTTAGTCGATGATGTTGACATTAGGGAATGGGACTTGAAATCACTTAGACAAAATTTTGCAGTAGTGTTGCAGGATGTTTTCCTTTTTTCAGGAACAATCGAAGAAAATGTTCGCCTAGGAAACAAGCAAATAAGCGATGAAAAGATAAGATGGGCTTGTAGAGAAGTGCAAGCTGATGACTTTATAAGCAAGCTGGAAAGCGGTTACAAAACCGAAATCAAAGAAAGAGGTGCAGGACTTTCCGTCGGTCAGAAACAACTAATATCATTTGCTCGTGCTTTGGCTTTCGATCCGAAGATCTTAATTTTGGACGAAGCTACAAGCTCCATTGATATCGAAACCGAACAGCGCATACAAAAAGCAATCGAGCGCTTGATGAAAGGACGAACTTCTCTAATAATTGCTCACCGTCTTTCGACCATTCAAAATTGCGATAGAATCTTGGTTTTTCATCATGGTGAATTGCAAGAGATCGGCACTCATCAGGAGCTCCTAGAAAAACGTGGAATCTACTGGCGATTATATCAGTTGCAATACGCTGATAGAGTCAGTTTCAACATGGCATCTTCGCAGAAGAAATAATTCTCTTTGTTATTCTTGCTGTTAGAGAAAATTCGGTTATAATTCTTACAAAATCTCGCTTATCGCAATGGTCCCACACGAAAATAAAACTGATGAACTTCTCTGCCAATGCGAGACTTTAATCAAGCAAATATTTGAACAATGCCGACAGAATGCCCCGAATTATGAAGTCAGTTTTCAGCAGTTCAAATCAGCTTTGGAAACATCTGTTAAAAAATATCTCATAAAGGAAGAAGAGTATTTGCCCGATGTAGAGGAAATCAAAACTTTCTTGGGCGAGATGCACCATCAGGAACTTTTTCTAGCCATTGCTTGTGCAAACGGAGACGAAATGGCATGGTGGGATTTTGATAGAGAATATCGTAGTTACATTGAAAGAATAACCAGAAAACTGGCCAGTTCTGAAAGTACCGCTGAGGAAGCTATTTCGGCTCTTTATTATGAACTTTATGGCTCTAGGATTGCTGAAGGCGAGAGAATATCGAAATTTTCAAGCTACAGCGGACGCGGAAGTCTTCGTTCGTGGCTTAAAACTATAATTTGGCATTCCTTAGTTGATCTTCACAGAAGTTGGACTGTGTCTGTCTCAATTGATGAGATGGTAGAAACCCTCGGAGAAGGATATACTCATGCATCCTTGACCGAGCAAGACTCTGAATCGGATATACTCGACGAACTTACAAGAAAAAAATATCTCAAGAAGAGCTTGCAGGCAATGGAAAACGCCTTCTCGCAACTAGCTGATCACGAAAAATTGATTTTATTTTATTACTACACCGAAAAATTAACTCTTAAACAGATAGCCAGAATTGTTGAACTTCCAGAATCGCCTTTGCGAAGTTGGTTTAAGCGAAAAACAGAAAAGCGTCAGAAAGAGCCATCCAGTCGGATTCATGAATCAACTATTATGCGATGGTTGGAAAAAACTTACAGTAAAATTTCAAGTCTTTTCCGTGAGGAATTGAAAAAGCTTGGTCTAAAACAACGAGAGATAGAAGTCTGCATCGAGCTTGCCTCACAAGCATTCTCAGACTTCTCTTCAACTGAAAAATTTTTCGGTTTCAATATAAAAAAGTAAAGAAGTAAAGGAAGTTTTTGCAAACTTTGTTAAAAAAGTGTGTCTTTTTCTTTAGGAGATGAAACAATGAAGAAGGAAGAAAATGAAAGGAAAATTTTGGAGTTTTATCTTTCAGCACTTTCTTTGCAGATTGCTGAAGACGAGCATTTAGATGAAGACACGTTAGCAACCTTGCTTGAAGGTAGCCTCAATCAGCGCCAATTCAGACCTTTGATGAAACATCTTGTAGAGTGTGCATTTTGCCGTCACCTGACAGCAGAATTGATTAGATTTGATTCAACTCTGGCAGAAAGCGAAGAAATAAGTTATCAAAGCGAGCCAGCCAAAATTTCCGATAAGGTTAGAAATCTGCTAAGCGAAATCTTCCAGCATAATGTTGCCGCAGTCGAAGCATTTGAAGATAAAGTTGGAGAAGAGAAAAAAGAGAGAAATTCTGAAGGCGAGGAAGAAAATCAAAATCATTGAGTTCAAAACCCTTCCAGATTCAAGCAAAGGATAAAAAGCAGACTTCTTTCAGAGTCTGTTTTTTATTTTTGAAAAGGCTTCGCTTCAGGTTTGCAAAGCAGAAAACAAGTCAATTGGTCACCGAGAAAGCAATAATTGACAGTAGAAAGAGTTGTAGTGGCAAATCTGTCGACAAGAGTTGGAAGTTTGAAATAGCCAGCTATCTTTCTTTCAATCGGCCTTGAGAAGTTTGTTGTTTTATTCTAGGATGAGATAAATCCTGTCATTCCAACGTTAGTTTGCATTCAATCTAACGGAAGATGTTTTTGGTTCTGTAAATGTGAACGTGGATCTCAAATCGAGGCGCACAATGAAAATGATTGAAGAAGAAGGGCATGAAGCAGTAGTTTGTCAACGGTAAGACAGATATCAGCATGATCAATAAAATTCGTGCTTACTTCAGGGATCAAGGAGCATGCAATCGAAGCTAGTGAAAGACTAGGGTTTTGCCGTTGACGCACGCAATTATAAACAATACGCTGAAAACCTTTTTAGAGAAATGGGGGAGCGCGAGGGGGCTGTAATCCCCCTCAATTCATTGAGGGGATACACGGACTCCCTCGCGTTTGTGGTATCATGATGGTATGAAGAAAAAAAACGTGGAAGTCCACGACTAATGCTGTAGACGGATGCCGATGTTGACGATCAAGGCGCAGATCCACGCTGATCCCGAGACCGAACGCATCCTGCGAGATGCCATGTTTTGTGCCACAAAGGTCTACAACGGGCTGATGTGGCATCTGCGCCTCCAGCAGGAGGACACCGGCCGCGTCGATGTGCGCCGGTCTAACCTCAACCGCATCCTCGCTGCTCTTCCTAGGGCGAAGGGCTACTACTCCATGTCCGTGCAGCTTACCCGCGATGAGGTGCGGCAGGCGTGGCGGTCGTTTTTTGCCCTCCAGCGCAACGGACGGACCGCTCACAACGCGCCCAGGTTCCGGCCCAAGTCCATGCTCTCCCCGCTCAAGTACGTCCAGAGCGGGTTCAAGGTGGAGGGCGACCGCCTGACGCTCTCCTTGGGAACGGGCCGGGAGGATGGCGTCCGCTCCGTCACGTTTCGCCTGAGCCACCGCCCCGGCGTGGAATACGAGCGGGTGCGGGAGGTCTCCATCACCTACGACAAGCTTGCCGGGCGTCTGGAGGCCCGTCTGGTGGTGGAGGTCAGGCCCCGCGAGAATCACGGCAAAGAGCGCGTGGCGGTGGACTTGGGTGAGACGGTGCTCCTTGCGGCGGTCTTCGCGAATGGCACGGCTCTCCTGTACTCGGGGCGCCTCATCAAGGCGATTCGCCGGTATTGGCAGAAGGTGCGGTCGCATGTGAGGCCGCCGTCCGGAGAGCGCCCGCGCAAGTCCCGACGGTTTTGCCAGATCGCCCACCGGGAGCGCAGGCAGGTGGAACACCTCTTGCACATCGTCACCTCGCACTTCATCCGCGAGTGCGTCAAGCGCGGTGTCGTGGAGATCGCTGTTGGAGACCTTGCTGGTATCCGCGACCGGATCGACTATGGCGCTCAAATGAACCAGCGGCTCCACGCTTGGCCCTACCGGAAGATCATCGACATGATCCGGTACAAGGCCGCTCTTGTTGGGATCGTCGTGCGGAACAATGTTGACGAGCACAGAGCACAGCACAGCACAGCACAGCACATCCCGCACCTGCCATGCGTGCGGTAAGGTGCCAGAGTTCAGCCGTGTGCATCGTGGTCTGTACCGCTGTCCGTGCGGGTGGGCCGTGCAGGCAGACGTGAACGGTGCCCTGAACATCTATGAAAGGGCGCATCAAGTATCTCCCGTCAAGGGGAGTAGTGGTCGTGTGGCGCGGCCCGTGGTCTTGTCATTCCAAACGGGATGGCATACGGTCCACGAACCGAAGTGCAGGCCAAACCTGCGCGCATCCGCTTGAGGATGCTCCCGAATTCATTCGGGGGAGGACGTCACGGGGTTACAAGCTAAAAGTAATGTCAAATAGTCTCAATTCGATGTTTCTCTAATCGAAAGAACAAAAATGTTACAAGCTAAAAGTAATGTCAAATAGTCCCATAAAATTTTCGCTTTAGAAGAAGCTGGATTAAAGGCCGCTCAGATAATTCCGATTGAAGTAGAAGAACCTGCTACTCATTACTTGGAAAACCAAAATTAGCCATCTAATTTGATGAAACTTTGATCTCTAAAACTCGATTAAGTCGCTGCCCTAAAGTGTCAAGAAATGCATACTAGTCCTTACGTAAAAGATTTTATGTTTTTCGTCGAAAAGCCATTCAGTAACTTTGCTAGAAACTCAAGTAACTACGAGCAAAACAGAAGCTCTAAAAACTTAAACCGACAACTTCCTTAAACTTTTCTTTTAGTTTGACAAGGCTTGTTTTTTTCGGTTATTCTATTAGTTCACTTTTTGTGCAAAATTTATATGAAGTTTTTCAAAAATTAATACAAAATTTTTCGCAAGTAATTCTATGAATACTTACTTTCCTAGTGGAAAAGGTTTATCAGAGACGAGAAAATGGTTTATAGTTGACGCTAAAGGCAAGACTGTTGGGAGAATCGCCAGCGAGGTCGCCAAAATCTTGATGGGCAAGCACAAACCTAACTGGACACCATTTTTGGACATGGGCGATCATGTAATCGTCATCAATGCACGTTACGCTGTGTTCAAAGGCTCTAAAGCTACTCAAAAAGTTTATCGGCATCATACGCTTTATCCGGGAGGATTAAAAGAAATTCCCGTTCAACGCATGTTTCGGGAACATCCTGAGAGAGTTCTTGAATACGCAATTAAGGGGATGCTTCCGAAAACAAAGCTTGGTCGTCGAATAGCAAAGAAACTTAAAGTTTACGCTGATGCTGAGCATAAACATCAAGCTCAAAAACCTGAGGTTTTAGAAATTTAGTTTGCTTATGGCGGAGATTCAATACTACGGAACAGGCAGAAGAAAAACATCAACGGCTAGAGTTTTCTTGCGTCCAGGTAGCGGTAAAATAGAAGTTAATGGACGAAAATTTGAAGAATACTTTCCGAACGAAACTTTGCGAATGATAATTCGCCAACCGCTACGTCTAACCGATACTTCCGATAAATTCGATATTTATGTCAATGTAAGCGGCGGTGGGATTTCAGGACAATCAGGTGCCGTTCGCCACGGAATTACACGAGCGCTTTTAGAATACAATCCTGATTTTCGACCAATTTTGAAGAAAGCGGGATTAATTACGAGAGATCCGCGCCGTAAGGAACGTAAGAAATACGGGAGAAAAGGCGCACGCAAGCGCTTTCAATACTCAAAGCGCTGATTCTCTTAGCTTTTTCAGTAAGATTCAAGAGATTATCATTTTTTCACAAGATACGAAAAATCCCATTGCTACAAACTCTTTGGTTGCCTTATTGGTTAGGTTTGTAGTGATTACGAAAACCAAAGGAAGGTAAAAATGCGATGATTACGGTAACGATGAAAGAACTCCTAGAAGCTGGAGTTCATTTTGGTCACCAAGTTAAACGCTGGCATCCGAAAATGAAAGAATACATTTTCGGTGCTAGAAATGGAATTCATATAATTGATTTACAAAAGACACAAAAACTTTTTCAAGCTGCTTTGAACTTCATCGAACAATACATGATTGAACATCCTAACGCAACCGTCTTATTTGTTGGTACAAAACGCCAAGCTCAAGATTCAATCAAAGAGGAAGCCGAACGTTGCGGGATGTTTTATGTGAACAATCGCTGGTTAGGCGGTTTGCTGACGAATTTCAAAACAGTTCAAAACTCCATCAAAAGATTGAAAGACCTTGAAGCGATGAAGGAAGACGGACGCTACGAAAAACTCACCAAAAAAGAGCGTCTTAGAATTGATCGTCAGCTTGAAAAACTCCGCAAAAATCTTATCGGAATCAAAGAAATGAAGCGTCTTCCCGACATAGTCTTCGTTATTGACGTTAAAAAGGAAGAGATAGCAATAAAGGAAGCTAACCGCTTGGGAATTCCGATTGTTGCAGTTGTTGACACTAACTGCTCACCTGAAGGAATTGACTACGTCATTCCGGGGAACGATGATGCTCTTAGAGCTATAAGACTTTTTGCTTCGAGGGTGGCTGATGCCATTATCGAAGGTAAACAGATTGCTACCGAAGGCGGATCAACTCTTGTTGAGCAAAGAACATCAGAACAAGTCGAAACTGATACAAATTGGGCATCACTACTGGCTGAAGAAAGCAAAATAAGCCAAATAGACAGGGAATTCATCAAAGAAAAAGAAGAACCTGTTAAAACCGAAGAGGTTTCAGAAATTGAAAAAATTAGCGAAGTTCAAACAAGCTGATTACAAAACAGAAAATTTACAGTTTGGGGTGTAAAGAAAATTATGGCAGAAATTACAGCAAGTGCAGTTAAGGCTTTACGCGAAAAAACAGGTGCAGGAATGCTCGAGTGTAAAGCGGCATTAGTTGAAGCAAACGGAGATGAAGCCAAAGCAATCGAAATTTTGCGAAAGAAAGGTGCTCTAACTGCAAGCAAAAAGGAAGGCAGAGTTACAGCGGAAGGTGCTGTTGGAGCTTATGTTCACATGGGTGGTAAAGTCGGGGTTTTGGTTGAGATAAACTGTGAGTCCGATTTTGTTGCTCGTAGCGAAGAGTTTCAGCAACTTGTAAAAGATGTCGCTATGCACATAGCTGCGTCTGCACCGAAATATATAAGGCGCGAAGATGTTCCAGAAGAAGAGCTGCAGAAAGAAAGAGAGATCTTGATGGAACAGCTTAAAAACGATCCGAAAAACGCAAATAAACCCGAAGAAATTTTGCAAAAAATCGTTGAAGGAAGACTGAATAAGTTCTACGAGGAAAACGTTCTTTTAGATCAGCCATTCATTAAAGATCCTTCAAAAACGGTAGGCGAGTTAGTAATAGAAAAGATTGCTTCGATCAAGGAAAACATTGTGATTCGCCGTTTCGTACGCTACAAAATGGGCGAAGGAATTGAGAAAAAACGCGATGATTTCGCCGCTGAAGTAGCTTCGATGATTGAAAAAACAAACTAAACTTTCCGGGAGAATTTCCCGGAATTTTTTGCATTATGCCAGCGCACGTTGTTCAATCTTGCAAACCAGCCTTCCGTAGAATTTTGTTGAAACTTTCAGGTGAAGCTTTGATGGGAGGGCAAAACTATGGTATTGACACTTCTGTTGCGGAGTCCGTAGCTAGAGAGATAAAAGCCGTTTACGATCTCGGCGTTGAAATTGCGATCGTTGTCGGTGGTGGGAATATATTTCGCGGTGTTTCCAAATCAGCAGGTAACATGGATCGCTCCAGTGCCGATTATATCGGCATGTTAGCAACTGTAATGAATGCCGTTGTGCTTCAAGACGCACTTGAAAGACTAGACATTCCCACAAGAGTCCTTTCAGCAATTGACATCCCCCAGCTTGCAGAGCCTTTTATTCGTCGGCGTGCAATCAGGCATCTTGAGAAAAAAAGAGTTGTAATCTTCGCTGCAGGTACGGGAAATCCCTATTTCACGACGGATTCAGCCGCCGCTCTGCGTGCTCTTGAGATAAAGGCTGAAGTCATTTTCAAGGCAACGAAAGTAGATGGTATTTACTCAGAAGATCCGGTGTTGAATCCGAATGCAAAAAGATTTGAAAGAATATCGTTTCAAGAAGTGCTTGAAAAACAACTCAAGATAATGGATTCATCAGCTATATCGCTCTGCATGGATAACAATTTGCCGATAATGGTTTTCAACATGACACAATCAGGCAACATTTTAAGAGCTGTCAAAGGCGATCTTTCCATTGGGACATTAGTTGAAAAAAGTGGTTAACTTGAAGTTTGTTAAAATTTGTTCTATCTTCTGAGATTTGGTTCATTTGGGTCTATGACTACGGTAGAAGAAGTTATCAAACAGACAAAACCACGCATGGAGTCAGTTATAGAAGATTTGAAAAGGAAGTTAGCTTCCGTTCGCACGGGCAAAGCAGCTATAAGTTTGCTCGATGGAGTTACGGTTGAGTATTACGGCACCCCGACTCCGCTGAATCAACTTGCTTCAATCTCTGTTCCTGAGCCCCAAATGCTTTTAATACAGCCTTGGGATGTTTCACAAATCAGCTCAATAGAGAAAGCCATAATAGCGGCGAATTTAGGCTTGAATCCTTCAAATGACGGGAAAGTAATCAGAATTCCCATTCCACCGCTTACCGAAGAAAGACGCAAACAACTCGTCAGACAAGTTCATGAGATAGCGGAAAATCATAGAATCGCTATCAGAAACATCCGCCATACCGCAAACGATCAATTGAAAAAAATGTTCAAAGAAAAACTTATCTCCGAAGATGCCGAAAGAGATGGACTAGAACAGGTTCAGAAACTCACAAATACTTATATTTCCAAAATAGACGAGCTTTCTAAAAATAAAGAAAAAGAAATAATGCAATTATAAAGAAATGTGCACGGTGGTTTTGCTTTGAGTAACTGAAAAGTTTTCGCCAGAGTTAGCTAAGCTGCAATCAAAAGGCTAGTCAGAGAAATCAGCAGAACTTAAGATATTCAGATTCACAATCCTTTGCATCTATTCTCAGGAAATCTTGAGATAAGCTCAAACTTTTACAAGTGCTGATAAATTCGGCTCTTTTCATATTCGTTCTGCTAGTTTTGTAGAATGGAAATTGAATGCCTGACTCTCATTCATTAGAAACTAAAAAACTCAAAGTTTTAAGCGAAGGTGTCAAATTCATGGCACTTTCTACTTTTGCTTTCTCACTTGCCAATGTTTGCGTGAAACAAGTTCCACATATACCTGCAATGGAAACGGTTTTTTTTCGGTGTTTTTTCGGCACTGCATTTTGTTTTTACGGACTCAAGAAAGCTGGAATTGATTGGCACGGAACAAACCGTGCACTTCTTTTTGCGCGCGGCGTGTTTGGAACAGCCGCCCTTTATCTTTTCTTCCTAACGCTACAAAACATGCCACTGGCTTCAGCAATGACGATTCAATATCTTTCACCAATTTTCACAACATTTGTAGCTATCTTTTTGCTAAAAGAAAAAGTAACTGCAATCGAATGGTTTTTCTACGCATTAGCATTTTCAGGTGTGTTTTTCATTCAGAAATTCGATACAAGAATACCACTTCTTTATCTGATTTTAGGGATTTTCTCTGCATTTTGTTCGGCTGTGGCTTACAATTTGGTTCGCAAGCTTCGTCAGCAAGAACATGCTTTAACGGTTGTGCTTCATTTTCAGCTTGTCGGGATGATTACAGGATTTGTCTTTACGATTTTCCAATGGAAAATGCCGACAGTATCGGATCTTGTTTACCTATTTCTGATCGGCGTTTTTTCTCAACTAGGACAGATTTACCTGACAAAAGCACTACAAAGAGAAAAAGTTGCAGGCGTCGCAATCATTAACTACACAGGTTTGATTTACGGACTAGGTTTTGGTTGGATTCTTTTCGGAGAATCTCAACCTGCTGGAGCAATTTTCGGGATGTTTCTCGTGGTTGTAGGCATCACCGCCAGCATTTTATACGGAAGAAAGCAAAAGCAGCTCGCAACAATTGAGGCAACAGCTACATGAAATCGTGAGGTTCAAAAGGGAAACAAGAAATTTAATACCCAAGCCCTACGAGGGATTCGATTTTTGAGTTGTTCTTTGAGTTTTGATTACTTGCTTGTTAGTGTTAAGAAATGATTGTTTTGGTAATTATCTCATAAGCCAAAAGGAAAAGAGCAATCGGCTAGATTGATTTTGCTTATACATTTTATTTCAGACGCAGATTAGCCGCTTGCACCTTTTCTAAGTTCGGTTAAAACTTGTTTAGCAACTGCCTTGAGAGTTTCAAAAACCCCCTCGCCTCTGGAAGCGACGGCTTCAAAGACCGGTTCACCTTTGCGTTGTAATTCGGCTTTCATCTCTTCGACCGGCACTATGTTTGGCAAATCGCGCTTATTGAGTTGAAGCACGTATGGCAACTTCATTAAGTCATAGCCTTGCTCTTTTAGGTTTTCTTCGAGGTTGTGAAGTGACTCGATATTTGCATCCATTCTTTCTTCTTGACTATCTGCAACGAAAACTACGCCATCAACACCTTTTAAGATAAGTTTACGCGAAGCATCGTAATAAACTTGTCCAGGAACAGTGTAAAGATGAAACCTGGTTTTGAAACCCTTTATTGTTCCAAACTCTAAGGGCATGAAATCAAAAAACAGAGTTCTATCAGTTTCCGTTGCCAAACTGATCAGTTTTCCTTTTGCTTGCGGTGCGGTCGAATCGTAAATATACTGCAAATTCGTGGTCTTACCACCTAATCCAGGACCGTAATAAACGATTTTGCAGTTTATCTCGCGTGAAGCATAATTGATGAAAGTCATATTTTTATCTGTCCCTTAGTTCTGTGGGCTTCAAAAATAGTATAACCTAGTAGTGCGCAGAATTGCTACTGTAGCAACAATAATCTTATTTTTTGAGTTGTTGTGAGTTTGAAATTGAAGAAATTTCATCAACCAGCAATGGCAAATTCTGATCAGCTAAAGAGGCTATCAATTTCCTCGTCAGTGATTTCAGCAAAGAAAGAAGCTTCTTCTTTCTTTCGTGATTCTTGTTCGATTTCGTTTAACACATTAAGAATGTCGTAACTGGCTCTCTTCGAACGGAGTTTGACTAATCCTAGTGTCGATCTTTGATCGAAAACCACAACCAATAAGGTCCTACCTATAACGGAAATGTAAATGCTTTCTTGCTCTCCTTCATGCACTACTGATGGAAACGCATCCTCACCGATCAGCTTTGCCATTGATGATGTCGCTGCTACATTACCAGCCGCAAGAGAAGAAAAAGAAGTAGTATCCATGTTTCCAATGTCACCGTGAAAAGCTACAGGCTGTCCGTCGCGGTCTATCAGAAAAACTACTCTTGCTGCCGATTCAACGCACAAACGCGTCAAAATAGCTTTTAAACGTTGATAATGTTGCTCGTTTATAATTATCGGTGTCTTTATCATGGGCCAGCTTCTCTTTCCTGATCAGAATTTCTCAAAAATACTTTTCGAACGGGCAGATTTAGTTAACTTGCCGATTTCATAATCTAACATATTAGCTCCTACTGTTCAAGTATTTTTTTCAAAAATTTAACTTTTCATAAGAAATTTTTTCGGAGGCTGTTGAAATTCAGCTTAGAGGATGTGTTTTTAAAAAGCTCAAGTAATTCCCTTTCTTACGTAGTCTTTAATGTAAACCCAACGTCGGTCTTTGACAGATTCACCCTCTAGAAACCAATCTTCAATCAGAGATGCCTGTTGTTCTACATTCAGCTTTTGCCAAGCTTCTCCAATTTCGTATCTGTATGCCTTCAATCCTCTCAAGAGTTGATTTAGGCAAGAATTAACAACAAAACCGAAAGATAACACATCATTCTCTCCCTGCCAGACATGTGCTGTTTCATGGACTAATGTTCCTACACCTTTATTTTCAAGGTTTTCGTAAAGATCTCCTACATTTATCAAATAACCTAAGTTGAAAAAGGTAATAATTAAGCCGATTATCAAAAGGAAGATCCCGAACACAGTCCAAAATGGTAAAAATATTAGTCCTAAAAATCCAAATGGAAATCCGAACATAGAAATTGGTAAAGTGAAAGCTCTATTGCCGAAACCTATAACATTCGTTATTATGATTCTTTTCCTAGAAGGTAAAGTGTTGCCAAAGACCCTGAAGACTATTTCATACTCGGAAGGATTCATAAATCGGGCTTTCGGTAATCTCTTTACTATTTTGCTCCTACTTTGATGCATTCTTTCCAAAATTTAACCTAAACCTGCAATAGATTCTATCGTAAGTTTCAAAAAGTCTTTCAATAGCTTTCTTCTTTGAATTCCTACTAGCAGCCTCAAGTGACTTTGCAATTTTGCTTTCCCTAAGTTCTTCATTTGAGAATACTGCTTTTATAGTTTCTGCGAAAGCTTGTGGGGTTGGTTCCGTAAGCCATGCGTTTTCTCGATTGGCATAACTCAAAATACCGCCAGAATTTGGAACTACAATTGAAACTCCCGATGCCATCGCTTCTAGAACAACATTCCCAAACGGCTCTCTGGGGTTCGGATGAATGAATACATCAACATTGGCATAATAATCTGCTAAAGTTTCTTTATCGAGATGCCCGAGCAGAATTATCTTTCCCTGAGGCAATTGTTTGCTCTTTTCCAGGAGCCATTCCTTTTTTGGTCCTGCTCCTGCAACTAAAAGTCTGTAATCTTCACCATCCGAAGAAAGTATCTTCATTACTTCTGGCAGTAGCTCGATATTCTTTTCAGGTGAAATTCTAGTTGAAGACAGCAGAATCCGAGCATTTTCCGGTATTCCGAAGCGTTTGCGCATCTTGGTTTGAAAGTCTTTTGATTTCCTTGAAGGTGAAAAGTGCTTTGTATCAACACCGCGTGGACAAATCACAACACGCTCTTCAAAATCCTTCGGTGATGAGTTAAAAAATCTCCAACAAAAATTAAAGAATCTTTCGGAGCGATTTGGATTAAATTTTTTCAAAACAGATTCAAAGAGTTCTTCAGCAACGAACGAAGAATTTGCAATGAAATAGTCGAACATTGCGAGATTGTAATTTCCCATTAAACGCCGACAAAACCAATGTGCTAATTTCCCGTCTGATACAAAAGATTTGAAAATGGTATCGAATCTTTCACCCGTGAAATAAACCAGCATTGGTCTTCCCAGAGCTTTAAAGTAACCTTTGCGAATTATACCTGCTAGAAGAGTTAGTGCGTAGTTATCGTAGATTTCTATCATGTCGGGCATTTCTTGAAGAAGGATTTCCCGAATCGGAGTACCGGTTTGCAAATAATGAAAAGGTGTGATTAAACGGTAACGTCGGTCGAAAAACGGTGCATGTTTTGCTTTGACAAAATATATTTTCCCGTATTTTCCAACTCTTTCAACTTTGTCAGTTTCACCTGGAACAATTAGACAAACGTGCCGTTTGTAGGAATCAGCCGCCTGAAGAAGACTATCGTAATTTGATTTAACCCCACCTGAGCTTGGATGGTAATAATTTGTTATATGAACGGACTTTACACCTTCGCCCATCTTGAAAAACGATTATTATAACACATTTTTGTGAAGGAATTTTTGATGAAAACAGATAGGCAAAAAGGAAAAAATTGTTAGGATTTACCTCAGCTCGCAAGAAGGATTATCTTTAGTTGATAGAAAATAGCGAATAACTCGACAAAGCATCAGATTTGAACTATTTTCCGTGAATAAATTTTCATAGAAGTTTCAGGTTTGGAATCCATCTTTTGCAGATAGTCAACGGAGAAAATCAATACAAGCTAATAATTGTCAAAAGATGAGATTTTCAAATCTTCACGCAAACATTTTTTTCTTCCGTGAAAAATTTCAAAGCCTCGAAACCACCTTCTCTTCCAAGCCCCGAGTTTTTCATCCCGCCGAAAGGTGTGCGGAGATCACGTAAAAGCCACGAATTTATCCATACAACGCCGCTTTCAAGTTTGCGTGCAACTCGATGTGCCCTTGAAAGATTTTCAGTCCACACTGTTGCCGAAAGTCCATATTCAACAGAATTTGCATAGTTTAGTACTTCCTCTTCATCTGCAAAAGGCTGTAGTGTGACAACAGGCCCAAAAATTTCTTCTTGATTTGTCCGACAGTCGAATGTCAAACCTTCGATAACCGTAGGTTCAACAAAATATCCGTTCTCACATCTTCCTTCGACGATAAATCTTCTACCGCCTGTCAAAATCTGTCCACCTTCTTCTTGCGCAAGAGTTATATAGGAAAGAATTTTTTTCATATGTTGCTCTGAAACAATTGCACCTATCTGGGTTGAATCATCGAGCGGATCGCCTATTTTCAAATTTTTGGTCATCTGAACGAAATCATCACAAAATCGCTCATAAATCGGCTTTTCGACAAAAATCCTCGAACTACAGAGGCAAATCTCACCCTGATTTGTGAAAGATGAACGTATATTTGTTTGCAAAGCTTGCTCGTAGTTACAATCGGCAAAAACTATGCTCGGATTTTTTCCGCCAAGTTCTAAAGAAAGTTTTTTGAACATCGGAGCGGCTTGAGAAGCTATCCACTTACCCGTTTCTGTCCCACCTGTGAAGGAAATAGCCTTAATCTGGGGGTGTTTAACTATACTTGCACCGACCTTACTTCCCAGCCCATGAACAATGTTCAAAACGCCCGCCGGTAAACCCGCTTCTATGCAGAGTTTTGATAAAAGATAAGCTGTCATTGGCGTTATCTCCGAAGGTTTAGCAACAACACAATTACCTGCAGCAAGCGCAGGCGCAATTTTCCATGTGAAAAGATAAAGCGGCAGATTCCAAGGGCTGATGCATCCGACAACGCCGATGGGCTGGCGAAGTGTGTAATTTATAGCTTGCCCTATTGTTTCGTATGATTCCGAACCAAAATGAATAGCTGCAGTCGCATAAAACCTAAAATTCGCAACGGCTCTTGGGATGTCAACCTGCCTTGCAAGAGACTTCGGCTTACCGTTGTCTATGCTTTCAGCTTCGGCTAAATGATCCAAATCCCGTTTTATGAGATCGGCTATTCGCATTAAAATCTCAAAACGTTCTTCAGGCGATTTATTAGCCCATGTAGGAAATGCTTTTTTTGCTGCCTTAACGGCTATTTCAACATCTCTTTCGTCAGAATCCGGAGTTAAAGAATAAACCTTGCCTGTAGCTGGCTCAAAGTTTTCTAGGTATGCATCGGAAATCGGCTCAATCAGTTCACCGTTAATGTAATTTGAAATTTTCTGCATACAATTTCACAAATACTTGAAACTTAAATAGCTAATCTGTTAGTCTAAACCTTATTAAACCGGAAGCTTTAGAACCGATAGTCTCTTTATGTCAGGTGAAATAGCACAAACTGCAGAAGAAACCCATCAACCTGTGGATGCAATTCATAAGCTTCCAGATTCTTTAGAAGCAGTCTCAAAACTTCCGGCTTCCTCAAAAGAAATTATCACACCAGGAAAGAGATTAACAATCGGTTTCAAGAATACCAAAAACCGTTTTGCTCTTGCTGTGGCGACTTGCGGGATCGGCTATGTGCCTCTAATACCCGGAACAACCGCTTCAGCTGTTACTTCATTACTTTACTTTTTTATTGCTCTTTTTGAAACCCATCTTGCGGAATTTTTTTTCCAGAACGACTATACAAAAACAAAAGTTTTCGTATGGCTTGATGCTTTCAACATCCTGTTTTTCTTGCTTTTTTGTACTTTGGGAATTTGGGCTGCAGGAAAAGCAACAGAAATTTTCAAGAACAAAGACCCAAAGGAGATTGTCGTTGACGAAGTAATCGGGCAATTTATAGCATTTATGTTCATTCCCTTAACTACTTCGTGGAAAATGATTTTGTTAGGGTTTACGATGTTCAGACTTTTCGATATTTTCAAACCATATCCGATAGACCGCCTTCAAAAATTGCCTGCCGGAATCGGAGTTTGTGCTGATGACATTTTGGCTGGGGTCTATACAGGAATCTGCCTGGCTTTCGTTCATGATCTTATGGTTTGATCTTTACGCTCTTTTCCGAAATTTTGCAAATAGGGGATCAACAACGATCTCATCCTCATGCTTTCCAGTTTAATCTTTACTTTGAAAAATCCAACCCTTTCGCCAGAAATACAAAGCAAGCGAGATTGTAACTAAAAGCATCACGCCCAGATTCACAAAATAGCCTTATTTCATTTTCAACTCTGACATACCCTATTTTTCTTCTTCTTTTGTCGGCGCTTCTATATCAATCCAAATAAGGTTATTTTGTCACACAAAGGCTCTGGTAAGTTTTCTTTAGAAAATCTTTTCCAGCTTTTTTCTCTTTTTGTAAACAGAAATTTCCAGCATAATGAAACAAAATTCTTGCTCAAATCGTTTACTAAAACAAATCTATTCATTAGTTTTTGTAGAGTTGAAATTTCTGAACATGAATAAAAGCGCAAGTCCAACTGTAAAAATTGAAAATGTCACAAAAAGATTTGGTGATTTCGTGGCTGTTAGTGATTTGAGTTTTGAAATCAAGCCTGGAAGAGTTTTCGGATTTTTAGGTCCCAACGGTGCTGGAAAAACAACGACTATTAGGATGATAGTCGGAATACTACTTCCTGATGAAGGAAAAATAGAAGTTTTAGGTTCTGATTCGCCTATAAAAGTTCAAAACAGAATCGGTTATTTGCCAGAAGAGAGGGGACTTTACAAAAAAATGAGAATAGAAGATCAACTCCGATATTTTGCAGGTTTGAAAGGAATGTCTGGTTCGGAAGCTGATAAGAAAATTGATTTTTGGCTTGAAAAAATGGGGCTTTCACAATGGAAAAAGAAAAAAACGACAGACCTTTCAAAAGGAATGGCTCAAAAGATTCAATTCATTTCGGCCGTTTTGCACGATCCCGAACTTTTGATTCTCGATGAACCGTTTTCAGGACTTGATCCGATCAATGTTGAATTTCTTATTGAAGTAGTTTCCGAACTAAAACAACAGAACAAAACCATTATTTTTTCGACTCACTTAATGGAAACAGCGGAAAGACTGTGTGACGATATTTTACTGATTAACCAATCTCGCAAGGTAATAAGTGGAACTTTAAGAGAAGTGAAATCCGGCTTTGGCAAAAATGTGGTCGCTTTAAGAATAATCGGTGGTGAAGAAATTTTAAAGGATAGTCGTCTGGTTGCCGAAGTCAAGGAGCATTCAGATGAAAAGGAAGTGACTTTAGCAAAAGGTGTTGATGCTCAGACATTACTGAAAGAACTAATTGAAAATGGCGCAAAAATTTTCAAATTCGAGTGTGTCGAGCCGAGCCTGAAAGATGTGTTCATAAACATCTTGACCAATACAAATAGTGAGCAAGAAAAAACTATTCTTTAGCAAGTAGTGGAATGGCCAGTGGCAGTTAAGGCCAAATTATCTTTGGCGAATAGTCGGCAGCCGACAGTAATTAGAGAAAAATCAACTGTTTTGGAAGTGAACGGGAATTTTGTTTAATTGATAAGATAACAAGGTTTCTAACCGATTTTTGAGCTAGCAAAGATATTTCGTCCGTTTATTTTTCATTTGCCCGAAGAGCTGAATTCACCAAACAAAATTATGTCGAGCAAGATACTAACAGTTATAAAACACGAGTATAAAAGGATAGTCCTAAAGTGGTCTTTTTTGATTGGAACTTTTCTTGTTCCGCTTTTAGGGCTTGTGTTCACATTTGTTCCATTCTTAATTCTCTTAATCGGAAGCGAACCTCTGAAACTTGTTATTGTTGATCCAACCGAAAGGATAAAACCTCGTCTGGAAAAATTGCTTTCTGAAAAAAACGAAAGCTTTGATAAGAAAGGCATAAAACCTGAGTTAAATACCTTAGAAAAGCAGAAAGAAATAGCTGAGGAAGTGCAGAATCCAGATTTTACCTTCGTTGATTACAGCCCATTAGGGAAAAGTGTGGAGCAAATTCAGCGCGAACTAAGCACAATGGTCATTGTCGGGAAAATTGATGCTTACTTAATGATTCCTGAAGATCCACTAAATGTTTCTGCCTCTTATGAATTTTATTCCCGCAAGGCTGAAGATTTTATAATCAATTCAAAACTGAAAGAGGCATTGGAAAAGGCTATTCGTGCTGAAAAGCTTTCAAAGACCAAAATAAGTGAGGAAGACTTAAATTTTTTGAATCGTGAAGTAAAACTTTCCGTCAGAAAACTCGATAAACAAGGTTCCACCGAAGAAAGTGGACAAAGTTTCTGGATCGGATTTGCCATAGCTCTGTTAATTTACTTGATACTTTCCGTTTATGGACAGGCGGTTTTATCAGCCGTCATTGAGGAAAAAGAAACCAGAATAGCCGAAATACTTTTTTCATCGGCAAAGCCGTTTGAGTTGATGATCGGAAAACTTATAGGTGTCGGGCTTGCAGGCTTAACTCAATTAGGAATTTGGCTGGTTTCAGCCTCAATAATTTTTATGTTTAGCTTTCCTTATCTGGCTATGATTGGATTTCGATTGATTTCTCCCGTCACTTTTATTCTCTTTTTCATCTATTTTACTCTCGGCTTTTTCACCTATGCTTCGATTTTTGCTCTGATTGGCTCGATGGTAACAAGTGTTCAAGAAGGCGGACAATTCTCTTTTCTGCCTGTAATGATAATGCTTGCAAGCTTTTACATGTGCTTTTTGGTGCTTCGTGATCCAAATTCGGAACTTTCCTTTTGGATTTCCATAGCCCCCTTTTCCGCTCCAATGGCAATGCCTATAATGCTGGCAATCGAAAAACCACCAATTTGGCAAATTGCTCTTTCAATTTTGGTTAATGTTCTAACGGTTCTAGGAATCGTATGGCTTGCATCTAGAGTTTATCGCGTCGGGATGCTGATGTATGGAAAAAGAGCGACAATACCAGAAGTTTGGAGATGGATAAGGGAAAGCTGATACTTAAGCAAAAAGAAAAGTTAGACAAAGACTTGAATTGAAAAATCGAATTGCAGGGTGAAGCTTATGGAAAACCGAATCGAAAATGAGAAGAAATTTCGTTTGAGCGAAAAGCAATACAGAGATGTTTTTGCTGCTTTGCAAAGTATAGAGGCAGAATTTCTAGGTGAATGTTTTGAAGAAAATAAACTTTTCACGAACGAACTTTTAAGCAAAGAAAAAGCTATTTTAAGGTTGCGCAAGACCGTTTGTCTTAAGACAGCAGATAAAAAGGCTGTTCTAACATACAAAAAACGGATTCAAAATGAATTTGACATAAAACGCCAGATAGAATACGAAACAGTTGTTTCGGATGCAGAAGCAATCGAAAAAATTTTGGAAAACACGGGATTTGTGCTGAGATTGGTTTACGAGAAACGACGCAAAATGTGGAAATTACGTAATGCTGAGGTGGTTTTAGATGAACTTCCTTTCGGCTTTTTTATGGAGATCGAAGGTAAATTTACGGCAATTCTAGAAGCCCAGGCGCTTCTCGGAGCAGAAGATTATGAAGTTGAGCATGCGACCTATCCGGAATTAACATCGAAGTATGGCAAAAGAGAAGGTAGTTTGGTTCAAGCCAGATTTTAGAGTTTTCTGTTACCGATTTGATGGACTCTTGTAAAAATGTTCTCACCGACTTAAAGAGCTGAGCTTTGCTTGTGCTAATTTTTCTCTGACCGATAGGGGCTGAATTTGAATAAGGCTTTTAGGAGCGTTGGCAAGCCAAACTGTTGGGCAAACCCCGCAAATACTGCATTTTTCCACCGCTGGACATGGTTTGGAACTTAAAGCCGAATGTGCCTTTTCATTTTCCGTTTTGAGAAACTCAAAGCTCAAGCCGGGGTCAATAATAAACCATGGCAGGTATTCGTCGAACTTTCTTTTTCTTTCGGTATGAAAAGCCACGTTGAATTTGAGCCGTCTGATAGCTTCATTCAAATTCCCGTTTAAGCGAGCAGCAAGATCAATAAGCTCGGCAGTTGTTCTGTCACCTAACGAAAATAAAGCTTGTTCATGAGCAATTCGAGCTGACATAAATCTAACTTCAACGTTCGGAATCTTGGAAAGCTGTTTGCAAGCGTAATTGATACGGTGTTTTAGTTCTCTTTCCGGACAAATCGGCTCCCACTGAAAAGGGGTATTAGGCTTTGGCACAAAACCGTTAATTGACGGTATAATTTTGCCGATTCTGCCGAATCTCTTGCCAGCTTCAGCCATTTTGTCTCTAATTTTCCTAACTAAAACGGTGAGTTCGTCCAAATCTTCTTGCGTTTCCGTAGGTAATCCGACCATTATGTAGAGCTTAAGCGTCAATATGCCTCTATTGAAAATTGCAGTGCAGATTTCTACGATTTCATCGTTTGTCAAGTTCTTATTTATGACTCGCCTAAGTCTGTCGGAGCCTGTTTCGGGAGCTACAGCAATTTGTTGATCTTGCGATTCTACAAGCGCATCGAGTAGTTCGTCGGAAATTTGATCGAGCCTTAAAGATGAAACTGAAATCTTGTAGCCCATTGCCCTGAGTTCACGAAGTATGGTTGAAATCTCTGGATGATCACAAACAGCCGTTGATACAAGTCCGATTTTGTCAGTTCTACTTCGCCATTGGCGAGCTTTTTCAAGTATATGCTTGGCCGGAACGACTCTTGGCGGATAATAATTGTATCCTGCCCAACAAAAACGGCAACCTTGCGAGCATCCACGAGAAATTTCAACCAACAGTCGGTCTCCCATCTCAGCTTTCGGACTCCATATAGCCGTCGAGGGACAAAAAATGTCTTGGTTTAACAAAAACTCAGCTAGCTCTTTTTCGCCTCGATTTATAGCACGTCTTAGCGTTCCCTCTTTCGGGTTGACTGACGCTAAAGCTCTCCCAACTCTTTTTGGAATACCGTCTTTTTTGGGAACATAATCAAAAATTGTTCCATCGTCGTTGTATAGAACTTCGTAAAACGAAGGAATATAAAATCCTCTACCAATTCTAGCTAGTCTAAGCAAAATTTCTTCTTTTGAACCACCTTCTAAGATGGCGTCTATGAGTTGATAAGCTAAGATTTCGCCTTCGCCGACGGCTATAACATCTGTAAAATCTGCAATCGGTTCGGGATTGAGAAAAGAAGCAGCTCCACCCATTACCACAAGCGGATGAAAATTATTTCTTTGCTCAGACCAGACGGGGATTCCACTCATCTGGAGCATTCGAGCCATGTTCAAATAATCGGTCTCGAAAGATATTGAGAAGGCTACTATGTCAAAATCTTTTATTGGAGTTTGCGTTTCAAGCGATAAAAGCGGTGTGCCACATCTTTCGTATTCCTTCATTTCGTATGCATCGGGCAAAAAGGCTCTTTCGCACGAAACCTCTGGAATTCGATTGAAGATTTCATACATCGTTTGAAAGCCTAGGTTTGCCATTCCGATCGAATAAACATTCGGATAGCACAAAGCTATGCGAATGTCAGCCCCCTTCTTGATGACATAGCCTTCCTCGCAGGCAAGTTTCTTTCTATAACTTTCGACGATTCTTTTCATCGAAAGAAAAGTTTAGCAAAATTCTGCGAAAGGAATAAGTTTTGGTGATTGCCTGCAAGTGTAAGAGTTGAGAAAGTTCTACCACCTTACGAAAAGCTAAGAAGCAATCAAGTGACCTCCTCCCACCCCTGAAGGGGTGGGCTTCCTCTTTCATTGAGGAAAACTTACACGGATATAGGGGTTGCTCCCCAGGATCCGCGCAGCGGCTTTCTGCAGAGGCTTGAGTTCGGACCGGTCCAGCCCTACCGCCTGATTGGGACTCAAGCCAAGCCCTTTTCTTAGAATGACAAGTGCGGCGTTAACGTCCC
>Ga0197142_1000377_pt1 | contig 41035 bp, 52 predicted proteins | sample GBS60_MetaG_FD_148614 | JGI IMG/M metagenome (GOLD analysis project Ga0197142, IMG submission 148614) | Sediment microbial communities from Great Boiling Springs, Gerlach, Nevada, United States - GBS 60_MetaG | ecosystem: Environmental > Aquatic > Thermal springs > Hot (42-90C) > Sediment...
TGTTTGAAGAAATGTATATGTCTTTTTTAAGTTTCATTTTTTATCACCTCTTTTTTTTCTGGTTTTTGTTTTGTTTTGGTTTTGGTTCTGGTTAGCAAGACCCTCTTCTTTGTTTGGGTTTTTGTTTAGATAATCTTCACAAAGACGAGTAAAGAAGTAATAGATATGGCTTGTACCCACAGTAAGCTTAGAGGGATAAAAATAGACATATCCCCCACTATTATATATCCAGTAATAGAAGAGGAGTTTCTCCTCTTCTACACCTATGCGTCTTGATGCTATCATTAACGTATCAGGGACTGGTACTACTTTCATTTTTTATCACCTCCTTTTTGGTTTTTTTTAATTCTTTTAAAATTTTGTTTAGTTTATTTTTTGATAACATAGCAAATGGGAATGCAGAGAGGATGAAGAATGGGGAAGAGAGTGAGTTTGAGGAGGATAGTGGTGGGTAGGTAATTTCAAGGTAGAATTGATTTTCTATGCTTTCGATTAAGATTTCAAAAAAGTTGTTAGCTTTTTTCGCAACTGGATGGTTATATGAGTATTTGGTAAGTTTCATTTTTTATCACCTCCTTTTTTTAGTTTTGTTAGAATTAGAGAAATTTTTTTGTAAGAGGTATGGGGTTCATAGGGGTAAAAGATAAGGTCGAAGCGTGGTGGAAGGGTTTTATAGATAACAAATTCTTTTTTTGAAAGGAAGAATGCTACATCTTGCGGTTTGGATACGAGGTGGGTATCGTGAATACCAAGTTTAATTAGCTTCATTTTCTTTTACCTCCTTTTTTCTTTTACCTCTTTTTGCTATTTTGGTTAGAATTAGAGCAATTCTTTTGTTGAAATGACTGGGTTTAACAGAGGATAGTGTGGCAGTAAATCTTGGGTGATAGGTTTTATTGAGCTCGATTTCTATTGAGGTGATATAGAATTCTCTCTCTTTTGTTCCTGCCTCAAGGTGAATCCCAAATTTTTTAAGCTTCATTTTCTTTTACCTCCCTTTTCTAAATTTTTTAATTGTTGTAAAATATGTAGGTGATTTGGGAGGCAGAATTTGTTGGGGTGGATATGGAAGTGAAATGCATTTGAGTAAAGAGAATAATATGGGTAGAAAACAAGTAAGAAGGAGTTATTTTTGATGATTAATGAAGCTTTGGAAGCTTTGTGAAAATCAAATTTTTCATATTTGAATTTGGCAAATATTTTATCTTTATCTTTTCTAAGTTTCATTTTCTTTTTTCACCTCCTTTTCTTTCTCTTTTAATTCTCTTAAAATTTCAGGTAGGTGGTTTTCAAATTCGGAGAGGAATTTATCTGGGTATAGAGCAATGTAAAATTTTTTGTGCCAATTTGGAAATAAAATGCAAGCTGTTTTTGAGAGGCGAAAATGAACTGGGAGAAATTTAGAAATGTTGTAAGTAAAATCGTATCTACGTTGAAGCTTCATTTTCTTTTACCTCCTTTCTTATGAGAATAATTGAGAAGAGATTTCCAGAAGGATAAACTTTTGTTAGTGCATCTGGGTCTTTCGTCATCAAAAGAGATAAATCCGTCATTGATTTGGTTTAGAAAGTAAAAGAACATTTCGTCTCTGTGAATTATGAAGTGCTGATTTGAATAAATACTATTCGAGGGTTTTTTCAATTTCATTTTTTCTTTCACCTCCTTTTTTAACCAATTTTGAAAGTAGGTCTATCCAGAGTGAAATTCCACCTTTGAGTATGTAGGGATTTTCTCCCATTTGCTTTCACCTCCTTAATTAATTTTAGAATTCTTTTTAAGGATTGCTTGTAGGGAATGTAAAAAGATGTGGAATGGAATTTAATAGCGATACCAATGTTTTTGCCTCTAATACGAATGAAAAAATCGGTAAAGTCGAAATCAATGTCGGAAGGTTTAATTTTGTCTTTATTGGAGAAGAAAGAATATTCTTCAATCAGCTTCATTTTCTCTTCCACCTCCTTTTCTTTAACTGTTTTAAAAACAACTCAAAGGGAGGAAAAAATTTATCTTGCTTATGGGGATAGAAATTTAAGTAATATGTTCGTGGAGGTTCATCGTTGAGTACGGCAATATGGATAGAAGAGGAAAGGATGTCTATGAAAAACAAGGGTTTGTCTTCATATCTCGCTTCTAATTGCTCTGAGAATTTAAACAATTTCATCTTTTTTCACCTCCTTTTCAAGCTCTTTTAGTTCTTGTAAAAACTCCTCCCAGAGTGATAATTTTTTTCTCTCTGCACTATATGGGCCTAAATCGGGGTAGAAATAAATGTAGATGTCTTGGGGTCCATTCATAAAAATAAGACAAAATTTCTCTCTTTCGAATTCTTCTGCAATATTTCTCACATATTCCGAATAAAAAGTGTTTCTATATTTGGTCAGCATCATCTTTTTTCACCTCCTTTTATCTTTTAATACATAATTCATAAGTTTTATAAGGCGTTTAGGATGGATTGGAACAAGGGAAGGGACATAAAAAGCAAGCGAATGGGAATAATTAGAAGTAAGTTCAAGAGTATAGTCAGCTATCAGGAAACTAAATTCTTGCTTAAAAATCAGAAAATTGTTATGTTTTGATAATCTCATTTGCCTTCACCTCCTTTAAATTTTCGTCGAAACATATGAGAGTCTTCGCATACTTTTTGACCTCTCTTAGTGCATCGTGGGCATTGATGTCGAAAAACTGGTAGTCAGAGAAGACACAAATTAACGAATACTTCTTGTTCCTTTTTTTCAAAAACTTCAGGACAGGAAGGAAAAGTGTCCCGCTTCCAGCATTGTAGTATTTCTTACTTCGAGTGTATTTTATTTCATCGGAAAAAAATATCTTTTCAACTGTCATTTCTCTTTCGAAATATCTTATTGTTGATAAGATTTCATTTAGATATCTATCCATACTTCCACTTACGTCTATGACAAAGAGTATTGCAGAAAACTCAGGAACTTCCATTTCTCTTTTGATAAATGGGTTTCTATTATTCCGGTACATCTCGTATTTTCGGAGGAACTCGCTATCACCTTCTCTATAATCTAACATATGTTTTTTAATCTTGTTTAATATTGGGTTTGATTTCGGGGGTGGAAGAGCAAGGGTAAATTCAGCATTTCCTTTTCCTGCTTTTTTTTGTTGTCCTTGTTTTCTTTCTACCTCTTCTTCTGCTTTTTTTGTAATGTATTCATCAAGATCTGGGGGAACCTTCCCCTCTTCATAGTCTTTGAGGATGCGTCTTTTAATTCTTTCAGCTTCTTTTCGGGCTCCCTCATCATTAGTAGGGAAAAAACAATTGGGAGCCTCGATTTGAGTATGATGAGTAAGAAGATGTTCGTAAAGAACTCTTGCTCCTTGCCTCCACTCTTGGAAGCCACAGGGGCAAGAGAGCAAAATCCTCTCTTTTAACTCGTCAGGAATGCGATCAATCAAAATACGGTTTATCACTATATCACTCGCAACATTCCACAAAAAAGTCTCTATATCTTCAAGAAAGAGATCACCCCTATAAATGTGTAGCAATTCGTGTTCATATACAAAGTCCTCATTTTTGTAATGAGGATTAACTTCTATTATGAACTTTCCTCCATCAAAATAAGTCTTTGCAATAGGAACATCCGAGTCCCGGATGAGAATTCCGAGTTTTTTGATGTATTCCTTAATATCACTCATTGCCCAATACCTCCTCTATCTTTGATATCTCTTCTGGTAAATATTCGTTGACTTTTTCATATATCCATTCTATTTCTTTTGACGGCTGAAGTTTTTTTCCTAATACTGCCCAGCTGGCTACAAACCAGCGGGCATTAGTGATTTCATCGTCTGTTGTCAATTCTAACGTTTCTGAGAGTTTGTTGTAAAGCTCTTCAAACAGTTTTTTTCTTTCATCAATAGAAAACTTATAGTATAAATAGGCGAACGCTTTCCAAAACTCTTCACCTGAAACCATATGTGGTATGCAAGTGAGAGCTTTGGACAACACAGCCAAAGGTGCTTGTTTTGGATTTTTCAGGGCTCTCTTATAATATGCAATCATTTCCTCTTCGAAGGTTTCGGGAGCGAATATCTGTTCTGTAATCTGTTCAATTCCGTCTATGTAATAGAATATTTCGGTTAGTATGACTTTCGTTTTCTCAATTGCTTCTTGTTCATTATTCTCCTGTAATTTTTTTTGTAAAACCCATTTAGAAAACAAGATAATGTATTCCAATATTGGCGGGAATTTAAGACTCATTTTGAAGGACTTCATCTTCTTTGTAATCTCATCTTCGGGGATATTGATTTTGATTTTGAACTTCTCTGATACATATCGAAACGCATCTTCGATATAACAAGGGATAATAATTAAACGCCGAGCTAATGCTTCATATATCTCCTCTGCTTCAAGTAATCGGTCAAGGAAGGACGAGCCATTAATACTCTCTTGCGCACCAAAAATGAATTGCCCTTCAATCTCTTTTCCGTGAAGCCGCCTCTCTGAAAGGATGGAAAGTATGACTGCGAGTTTGCTCTCTCTCGCCTTGTCGATCTCATCGAAGAAAATAAGTTCGTAATTTATCCACTCTGGGAGGGTGTAATATGTAATCCCTTGTCCTCTATCAACAAATGGAATACCTCCCACATCTTCGGGGAGGAGTTGGCTCAGAATTAAAATTCTGAGTGATTTGTTGAGTTTCTTCGCTAAATGTAATGCTCTTGAACTCTTCCCACTCCCTGCCCTACCGATGAAGCAGGGATATAATAACTTTATATCTGGATAGTTTTCAACTGCGTATGTGTTGAACTCGAGGATTAGTTCTGCCTTTTCTTCTGGAGATAGTTGAGGGACCTCTGTTTTTTCTTTTGTTTCTTTTTCTTTTGTTTCTTTCATAGGCTTACACCTCCTTTTTTTATTTTTATTTTGCGGGTTTTTTAATTTCAAATTTCAAAGCCCGCAAACCCCTCATTCTCCCAGCTCTCCCAGCCCGACCCCCCTCACCCCCATTTGTCCCTTATTTATTTTTCTTTTATTTATTATGAGGATGTGTGAGTGTGTGTGTGAGTGTGTGTGTTTCTGCGAGAGCTTTGAGACATTCAGGGCAAATCCATATCTCCCCTGTGCAAATAAAGCCCCTTTCATCAATATAAAAATCAATTTCAGCAAATCTTGTTTTATATGTTAAAAGATGTTTTCCACGAAAATAGTGCCCCGCGTGCAGAGAACAAATTTCACAGCAATCTTGTATTGTCCTGAATTCTATATTTCTTTTCCCTTTCTTTTTATTTTTCATATGTAAATCTTAAAATCAGTAAAAGAACATCAAGGTAAAATGATTTTTGAAAAGGATAACTACAAGGTCAAATGGATGAATTGAAAAATAAGATGGTTCCTGTGGAGTGTAATTAAAACAAAGCACATCCGCATATAAATTCTGAAACTCTTCATCTAAATAAACCTCTATAAAAATTGAAGTATCTATCACACGTCGCAATATCCACCTCTCCCTTATTACATCACCCCTGAACCTGTAATCTAAATGATTGATATCAAAGTCCCGATACGATATTAGCTTTGTGTAATGCGGTCTGACCTTCAACCTACCCTCTTCATCTACCAAATTGTATCGCATTGCCTTTCCTTTCTTTCTTCCTTTTCTTCTTTCCTTTTCCTTTTATTTACTTTTTTCTTTTCTTAGCATATTTCCTTATTTCTTCTTCTGTCATAGTTTTTGCTATCCTTTTTATGTCTTCTCTTACACCCTTTGGCAACTCGCTCAAAGATACTTCCCCTCTTTTGTAATCCAAAGCCATCCCAAAAAGCCTTCTCTGTTTTTCGCTTCGCGCTGGCATAATCAAACCTCCTTTCTTTTTTTATTTATTATTTTTATTATTATTTTTCATTCTCTTTCTAAAAAATTTCCTCTTCATTGACATCAATTTCTTTCACCCTTTTTAAGATTTTCGATTGAATTCTGCTCTCGCCATCTTCTTCTTCATTGTCCTTGAAGGCTAAAAGTATCCTCTCTATATCCTCCCATTTCAAACCAGTTCCCTCTACTTTCTTCTTTATCTCTTCTACAAGCTCGTCAAATGAAACAGTATGCGGATTGAGAAGGTAAAGATAAAACGGTGAAAGTGATGTAATAACAGGACGACTATATTTCCCGTTCGAAAGGGAGTAGTTCCTATCACAATACAGAACTTCTATTACCTTCCCTGTTATTCTGTCAAACCCAAAAGTCTTTTTCACCTCCGAAAAGAAAAGCCTTACCTTCTTCTCATTAAACCTCTTGTGTAGGTAATTAAAAACTTTTAAAATGTCATCCTCGAATGGAATTTGATGTCGCCTCTCATTAAGTTCATCCTTCCTCAAATGCTCAACTATAAGTGAGATATCAGCTTTGCCCAAAAGTGATTTTGCAAAAGCCTTGAAAAATCCCAAAGCTCTATTTACAAAAACAAAATGCTCGGAGAAGATAAACTCATCTGGCTCAACAAAATTTGTGTCTAAATTCAAATTTGAAAATATGTCTTTTTCCAAAGCAAAAAGATATCCCCAGCAACGCCTCTCCCATATCTTCTTCATTATCTCCACATACCCTGCATTCAATACAGAATTCGTAAGCTCAACCTCAAATATCCTCCTCTTTAAACCAGCTGTAAAATCTCTTATCCTCGTGCTTTCCCCCATCAGTATCATAGGAGATGTATTTTGGAAAAACTTACCTTTTTCAGTCTCCCTTTTCGCTTTGTTTATCAGATGATAAAGAATTTCTTCGTAATCCTCTCTGAAAGTTGAAAATTCATCAAGAACCAAAAACGATTTTATTTTGGGAATATTGTTCAAAATGAAAGCTCTTGTCATCGCATCAAAGTTTTGTGTCTGCGGTTTCCTAACAAGAGTATTAAGCAAAGCTCCTCTTAAAGTCTTCCCCGCCCCAGTCCTGCCTCTCACCAATAACGTTGGAACCAGATAGTAATTCTGCTGATATAAAAACCTCAACGCCGTTCCTATCATCAACGCAAACACATAATCTCCCCCATCCATCACAATCTTCACTATCTCACCCCACAAATCCCTGAAATCCTCTTCCTTCCCTGATATGGAACAATCCCAAATCTCATCCACTATCAAGTGAAAATAATCCTTGTTATATATATACCATTTCCCTTTTTCGTCCCTACCCGTGAAGGGATGTGAAACTATTACCGAATGTGAGTTCAAGGATATAAAGCTCTGTAAAAAGTCTCTGAATTTCTTATCATTGACATAGTAAAAAAATGCATTCTTCAATGCGTTCAAATCATTTATTGAAACCTTCTGCGTTTTTCCTTCTTCTTCAACAATAAAATGATACTCTGTTCCTGTATCAAAAACTTCTTTCATCAGCCCTTTGACCTGAAATTTCGAAGCCCATAGTTCATCTTTGTAAAAAAGCATCTTGTCCTTTACCACAAATCCATCTGGAAAAACGAAATCTTCACTTTGAAAGAAAGGAAGTTTTCTTACTTGATTATATTTGCATTTTGAGCAGGGATGTTCATCAATCGCTGAACAAAACCTCCCCCTTATCTCATCTAAATCCATCTTTGCTATCGATGAGCAATACCAAAAGGCTATTTTGTTCTCTCTGATCTCTCTTTCCGAATATTTCAATCTCTCATCTGTTGTCTGGGCTTGTTTATGTTTTAATTCCCAATCATAACTTTTCTCTTCGAATTCACTTCTGAAATCTTTCTTTAATACCGCAATATATGACAAAAATCGCCAACCGTCATACCTTAAATCATCCCAGTTTGCACTACATTCCTTTGCCAAATTGCAAAAAGGTAAATAAGAAAACTCCTTCTTCCTTTCCTCTTCTTTTCTCTTTACTATCTTCAAAAACTCATCTTTTAGCTTTTCAGTAATCCAGCTTTTTCCTACTCTATACCATACCACTTCCTTTTCTGTTTTTGAATTCAAAGAAAACGGAGGTCTAATCATCGCATTTTTCGTAGTTTTGCTTTTCATCTCAAATGTGATTTTCTCAGATGGACTTGAACGCAAAAGCAAAAGTTTTAACTCATCAAAATCACTCTCTACCCCATCCTCCAACTCATACAAAATCGCATAGTGTCTACCTGTGAAAACTAAAAATGTTGGCTCTGGGAAAGCTTCAACATAACTCATCGCTTCTTCAAAATCAAAATCTAAATCAACCCAAAACCACAAAAGTTTATTCCCCTGCACAAGATATATCCGAATATCATATAGAAACAAAGAAACATTATCCCGCAAAAGATTTATTTTGCGTGGCTCAAAATAAAGAACCTTTACATAAGTTAAACCCCTTTTTTTCAGGTATTCTATGAATTCATCCTTGTTCTGAAAAGCCTTTTGAAGGTTTTTGTCCTGATTAAGTTCCATTTTATCCATCGGCTTTCACCTCCTTTTTGTTTATTTCTTTGTTTGTTTTATATTTATGACATAAAAATCATTAATATTTTAATTATGTCTGATGAAAAAGTCAAGGAAAGCGAAATTTTTATGGATGCAATAAAAAATGGAGACCTCAAAAATGTCCTTAAAATCATATCAAAATTAAACCTGTCTCCAAAAGAAGAGTTTATTATAAAACTCGAAGCTCTTTTCAACTTCTTCTTCAAGTCGCTTGCTGAAAAAGAAGAAATCACCCCATACGAGATGAAAATCGCATCAGATGTCTCCCATAACATCTTGAAATTCGTCCTCCAATCCGAACAAAGAAAACCAACATTCCCAACCTCATTCTCCTTTACCCTCGAAGGAAAAAAATATACCCTCGAACAAGATGAAAACGGCATCCCCGTCTTTAAAGAAGAAGATATCGTTCAGTAATTAATTAATTAATTAATTAATTAAATTCGATTAAAAATTATGATTGAGCTTTTCAAAAGACAGAAAGAGATATTGAGAAAGTTTTTTCAGCCAGAGGTCAGAGAATTGTTAGTCCTGGGTGGGTATGGTTCGGGTAAAACGTCCTTAGGGGCTTTCATTTCCCTTTCAATTTTGCGACTGAAAAGCACCGTATCCTTGATTACAAGAGAAACCGAAAGAGAAATCGTAAATACAATCCTACCGAAAATCTTTGAATTAGCAGAAGAAGATGAGAGAAAGTATATGATGGATAACTGGGATAAACACTTGAAACGTATCCTTCATCCGTCTGGTTCTATACTGTATTACCTTTCAACAGGTGAGATGTTTTCGCAATACTCACGTCTTGCAGGTTATGAATTTAACTTTGCTCTGATAGATGAAGCTTCTCAAATCTCAGAAGAAGCTTATACAGAAATAAGCCAGAAAAGGCTGAGAAGACCACCTTTCCAAAAACTTCTTTTACTCTCGAACCCGACCTCGCAGGACCACTGGCTCTATCAGAAATTCGCAGGAAAAGAAGAAAAAATTACATCTTTTGATAACCCTCATCTCCCAGAGAGTTTCCTCAAAATGTTGAATGAACTCCCAGAGGAACTCAAAAAAATCAGGGCATTAGGTGAATGGGGATTTGACTTCGTTGGCAAATCATATAATCTCACTCAGGAAAACATCGTAAATTGGACTGATGACGAAATGAAAGATAGGATATTAAAATGGACTATTGAAGAGACTATATACGTCTCAATAGATTGGGGAGTTTCAAATATGGCCGTTGTCTTGGGAGGCTATGATGTGGATGATGACACTCTGTATTTTATAGATGCTTGGGAATACTCATATGAGGTCCTCGAAAAAATTGTAGATGACATCAAAGAAAAACTCAAAAATCTGAAAATCTCACGGGCACATTTCATCGGAGACATAGGCGGAAAACGAAAGGATTGGAACTTAAAAGACGCTTTTGAAATTTTCAGAAAAGCGGGAGTATATGTCAGGCTCTTAACCCCTCCCCTCTTGCAATCCTATCAGCTTGAAGATTTTCTCATCAGACAAAAGAAAATCAAAATCTGGCACAAAGCATCAAAAATTATCTCATCTTATTTTGAAGCTTATAAAATCGAAAAAGATACAATTAAAAAGGTTTCACATCTCGAACACATCAAAGATGCTACACGATACATCGTATGGGCTGTCTTCAAACCTACACGATATTCTGAATACATACTGCCAAAATACAAATCTTAATCAAAATGTTATTAAATTAAAACTAATGAGCGAAGTGGTTCTAATAGGGTTGATTTTCTCGTTTGCGGTAAAAATTGTTGCTGATATCTATTTCCAAGCTCAGATGCTCAAATCAAAACAAAATGGACATTTCGAAGTCATAGCTGAATTTCAAGAAATCAAAAAAGCTATAAAAAGCTTAGAAGATAGACTAAATAAGCTTGAAGAAAAAATGGAAGAAAATAATAAAATAACCAATAATTAATATCATTAATAATAATTAAATTATGAAAGAAGAAGAAAAAAAGGTGAAAAATGACGTTGGAATTGAGAATGAGCTTTTGAATATTTTAGCTCTTGAATATCAGCAGAAAAAACAAGAGTTTGAGCAAATCCCCCAGAACGAGATAATCAATGAAGTTGCTCGTCGTTTCAGAGAAGGAAAAAACAATAGGCGTCAAAGAGAAGAGAAATGGCTACAATACCTTGATGCATATTACCTAAAAAAGATTACTCCTACCCCCACTCACGAATGGCGCTCAAAACTCATACCCCCTAAACCTTTTTATATCGCAGAACAATTCATCTCTGTTATAAGAAGGTCGCTTTTGCAATCAAAAAACTTCTTCTCTATCTCATCTTTACTGCCAGATAATTTGCTAAATCAAGTTGGAGTTGCTTTGCAAAGAATTGCAGAGTTCTACCTCAAATCGTTCAATTTCATAGATGAATTTGAAAAAGCTTTAAGATGGGGAGTGATAACAGGCGATATCATAATGCGTATAAACTGGAAAACTGAACTCAAACAAATTGGACTTGAAACCTTCCTCTTACAATATCCTGAATTCTCAGCTATCTCTCCTTTTGATTTCATCTGCGATACTGAAAAACGATGGGCTTGTGAAAGATACTTTATGGATATCCCGTCCGTCTATCAACTTCAAGAACTTCAAGTTTTCAGAGATTTCCCTCTTGAACCTTTCTCCCCACCATCAGAAAAAAACGTAGAAGAATGGTATGAAAAACCCTACTTTGACCTATCACAAAAAGAAGGGCTTTGTGAAATTTTAGAGTTCTGGGGCGATTTATATCTCAAAGATAAAATCCTTGAAGACCAACACATTATAATTGTAAATAGAAAATATTTAGCTCTTATCGAAACTCAAAAATTCTTCCACAACCAAATTCCTTATATCGTTGCTAACCTTTTTGAACCTCTTGCAGGAACGCACGGATATGGATTATTTGATATCATCCATCAACTTCTTGAAAGTTATACAGATTTCGTCAGGATAATGGAAGACAATATCAAACTTGCTCTATCAACAATCATCGAAGCACGAAAAGATATGCTTGACCACTCAACACAAGAAACAATACGAAAAGAAGGACTTGTTCCCTTCGCAATCTTGTGGAAAGAAGGTGAAGGAGATGCTCTGATTGGCAAAAACTATGTCCAGTTCAATCCTAACGTCTTACCTTTGCTTCAATTCTACAATATGGAAATACAGAATGCAACTGGGATAACTGAGTTTCTGATGGGTTTGCCCACTTCAAAAGGAAGACCAACTGCAAGAGAGGTTATGCTCAAAACTCAGCAAAACATCGCTATGATGGACCTTATCACAATCAGAATTGAAAAGAAAATCCTGAATGAACTTATAAGAAAACTCTTACTTCTCGTAGTTCAAAAAGAAGATGAAACAAAACTCAACCGTATCTCTGGTTTCCCTTTATTCCCAGATTTCACTCGCGAAACACTCGCAAGACTCATCGAGGAAAGACTTGCAATCTCAGTCTGGGGTATAACAGAAGTAATGCATAGACAAGAGAAAATTGATAAACTCATTTCCCTGCTCGAAATAGGACAAGGACTTCCTGATTTAAATGTGAGGAAAATAATAGAAAATCTGGCAGTTGCGTTCGGGTTTTTGCCTCAGGAACTCTTTCAGCCCCCTCCCCCACCAGAGCAGGTTCAATTGCAAAGACAGATGTTGGTTCAGCTCGCTATCGCTGTCCTCTCATCAGTCGAACCTGAAAAAGCTTTCAAACTCCTGTTTGAACACAACCTCCCCCCTGATGTCATCGTTGAAGCCATCTCCCTAATTCAACAACAACAAAAAGAAGGAGGTGTTCAGTAATGTATTTCCTGCGTATCTTCACTCTTGACGCTGGACAAGATTTTGTTCTTCTTGAACTTGAATTCAACAAGTTCTTTGAAGACCTGAAAAAAAGAGGAAAAAACGTAGAAATTGTTTCTTCTAACCTCCTCTTTGTCAATGATTTTTACATCTTGTATGTTATCTATAAATCAACTTAATATATATAATAAATGGCAGAAGTCAAGACAATAGATAAAGTTTTTGATGGAGAAGAAGGAGCTATATTCTGGTATTCACAAGTTATCAACAACAAAGTCTATCCTATTTTAGTTGATGAAATTAACTCTTTTTCTCCACCAGCAGGAACTAATATCTTCCAAATTGAACTCCATTTCCCACTCATCTTTTTCCTCTTCAAATCTCCTAACTCGTTCAAAGGTTGGCTATATGCTTTTCACATCGAAAGAAACCAAATCTTTACAACAAATGATGTAATAAAATTCGCAGTTTATGAGAGTCAAGGAGGAAGGGTCCTGCTTTTTTTAAAAGATACTGGAACATCAAGGTATAGAAATAAGCTTTATACCGTCAAATTATCAGATTTTAATAGGTCTGACTTCGGTTTCGGTAATCCAAGCTATGTCATTTTGAACCTTGAAAGCTCAGAGGGAGTTGAAGATGCGGAAATATATGACCTGACAGAAAATGACGGACGAATTTTCCTTCTGGTTTCAAATGGACAACAAACTTTCATCTATTTCTCACAATTTATGCTTCAACCACATTTCCCTTACTTTTTAGAATCTTTCCCTCCACCTGACCAAATCAATTATTTCACGTTCCCAGAGTATTTCACTGCGATGCCTACCGTTGGAACTGCGGTTCTTCACAAATTCTTAATTTTCTCTCAAAACGGTGTATATGCGTTGCGGAAAAAAGAAATAGGTGGAGTTTTACAATATATCACAGAGAAAATTTTAGATGTCCCAATCGATTTTCAGAAAATGAGCATCCAAGCTACTCAAAACTTTGCTTTTTTGTCATCGCAAAACAAAACTTATGACGTAATAAAAGGTGAAACAATCTCAAACGCTTTTGCCGACCCCTTCTTTTCAAACTGTGCTTACCCTGTTCTAAAAAACGAAATCTTCTCTTCAATCCTGTTTTATAATGACATCACAAAAAGAAAAATTGATTTCTCCCCAGATGAAAAGCTCTTCCTGATGGAAGATTTCCTCGTCAGACAAGATAAAGAAGGAAAAATTTTCATTTACAAACTCAACTCGCAAGGAGCAAAAAAATTAAAAGGTTCCCTCATTTTCATATCTCATTTTGAAGACTATTTCCACACAAAATATGTTCGCAAAATCAAAATAAGAAAATTCGAAGATGTATGGAATATCCCACAGCAAATTCAAGAAATCCCCGTTCCCCCCTTCCCTTACTCCCCCTCCTCTCTGATTACAGATGAGTTCCATAACGTATCAGATAAATGGACACAAGTAAGAGCCGTCGGCAAAGTCTTCCTATTCGAAATCGAACCAAATGGTGTTCTACCTATATTAGATGTTGAATACGATTTAGGAAAATAAATTATTATCATTCATTATTATTATCATTATCATTATTGTTTTTTTATTTATGGTAAAGGTAAAGATAATAGGAGCAGACAGTTTGATTTTGAAAGGCAAAGCTGGGCAAAAATTTAAAACAAAAGTTATCGGGGCTTATTCATTGAAATTTGCTCCTAAAAGATTTATTCCTACTGGTATCTATCCTCTTGATTTCCAACTTATCCTACCTACCCCAATTTTTATCTCTCCTTCTGATATGAGCGAATTATACACAGTGGCAGAGGGAAACCAAACTTATCTTAATCTTTTCAATTTCCCATTTGATGTCCTTCTTTATACTTCTCCCAATCTCATAAGACCTCAACCTACTAATTCTCCAACAACTTATGCTTCTCTTTTTCCTCCTCTTCGTATTGGAAATGCTACACGAAACAGGGAATTTGCAAAGTGGGGGAAAGTTAAATTTCAAGTTGGTTCATTAACACGCGAGTTTGAAATCACTGATATCCCCTTTTCTGTCGATGGCGCAGATAGAGAAGACCTCGCCACAGGGCAAATTGGGATTATAGAAATCTATCCGTATGGATTTGGAAACGAAAAAGTAGTTCTCAAATATAAGGTTAATTTTGAAGTTTATTCGAATGCTCCTCGTTGGCTTCACGAAACTCTTACAATTGCCCCAGCTGGTTCATCTAATCAAAAATGGTTCAACCACATCGAAGCTTATTATTTAACTTATTTCTTAGGTTCAGGTAATCCTCTCAATATCTCCCCAAGCCATTTATTCGATTTCGGCACACATACAGTTGATTATGGGCAAATACAAGATGTCCAAAAATATCTCACAATAAAAGTTAAGAATACTGGTGAGATCGGGAAATTAAAAAAAGATAGAAATTTCACGTGGAGATTTCACACATATGTGAAACACTGGGCTTCACTCAAAATGTCAGGTGATCTTGGAAACTATTTCTGGGAGGCAACAAGCACTGATTCTTCACAATATCCAGTCTGGTGGGAAAGTATCACAGCCGACATAAAGTTTGACGCAAATCTTGGTATTCCAACTAAGGCACCTGTTGGATTTGGAACTTGGATAATTAACCCTGCGGGAGGTCAAGCTGAACTCGTATTGAGAAGAACATCAACAAATAAAATCACAGTTTCTTCTGGGGTCTTCGCTAAAAAATACTTTTTCACAGTTTATAATTCTCCTAACATTCTTCCTTCTTATCCTTTTGCTTTCCGTTATAATTCAGATGAAGGAATTTTCTCCCATACCTTTGTGGGACCAGTAAAATTGGATTATGTTCTAAAAATAGATTTTAATCCTGCTAATGCTAACCAAGTCTTTATTCAGTATAATCCTTTTACTTCATCTCATCCAGACGATGACCCTTTTTCAACTGAAAATACTGTTGTTCCAATTTACTATTACCATAATGGTAGTATAATCCCATCTTGGTTTTCAAGAAAAACTGATTTGTCCTCCCCAAATAATATCGGATGGTGGGTCAGTAATAATACAGTATATAAAAGTACTGTTGATAAAACTTTTGGATATCACATCGGAATCAATGAAGATAGCACGAACAGAAGTGAATTTATTTTAATATGGGATGAAAACAATAAAGAACTTATTTTTCATTATAAAAATAGGTACCAAAGTAATGACCCTAATCATTGGCGCATACGGCAAGGACATTTAACTTTTCCTTTTGGTGATGCTTTCCCTCTCCCTTTATGGATTGACATTCTCCCAGACAAAATTCAGATAGACGTTTATTACGACCCTGATGAAGATAGGTTTATTTATACTTATTATATAATGTCAATTGGGATTTTATTGTTGAGCAGAGAAAGTAATAACTCTCTGAAAATTAGAAGGTATATGAAAGCTTCATTGTATGAGCATGATGGGGAAAAAAATTGGAAAATAAGAGAATGGGACTTAGATAATGGTTTTACTTTCTTGGGAACAATATATTCTCATCATTCTACAAATCCAAAATGGATTATTTTAGCAGATGCCACATTAGGGGGCAAAATTTATACAATCCAAGAGGATTTTACTTTTTTTGGAAATAGAACACTGGCAAATTGGAATGCTTTTATGGATTATAATGGAGTAAAAGCGACTGATATGAAGGAAGGTGATGATATTGTTCATCCCTACACAATCTATTATTACCACAACCTTAGTAGTGACTCTATTCTCAATTATTCAACTTTTCAAGGACTTAATAACGGATATTATATCTTCTTCAAAACCTCTCCAAAACTCAAAGGCATTGGATTCAGAGGAAACGCATTCGATAGCACAAGAAGAATTTATCACTATATCTGTGGAACTAATGCTCCTTTTGATTATAGTATAGTCTCTGGAGGAACCCAAATCTCTTCAACTGTAAGTGAAACTTATGCTTACCTATATTCTTGGAGGCCCGGGTTCGACCCCTCTACCTCCAACTTTTCACCTAACCCAAATTTCCTTTCAACAAATTACTGGGGAGACTTAAATTATGTTAATAACTATTCAAAAGGATTTTGATTAATTTGTTTGATTATTTATTTGATTTTTATTACGGACTAATATAAAGGTCTTTCAAACGCACATTCTTCAAAAGAAATGCTAACTTCACATTAGTTTGCGTAAAACCATATAGAAAAACCCTGTTCTTCCCATCACTTGACACCCACCTTTTATTCTCTTCTGCTACCCATACCACAAACCTCTTTATATTCCCCCAATAATCTTTTATCGTGAAGAAAAATTTAAAGGCATTTGTTGTGAAATTAAATTTTTGCCCTGTCCTACTAACATAAGCAAAATACTGACCCCCACTTTTTTCAAACCTCACTTTAACTGAGGCACTCAAAGGTATAGAACTCTCCCATCTCAAACTCTTGAAATTTGAAGGCTCTGATACCCCCACCAGAATCGAAAACTCCCCATCCCCCAGAAAACTAAAAACTGACCACACCTTTGGATTTGCACCCCATCCCTTAATACTTGCTATCCTGTGATGATAATACGTAATCCCATGATAATCTTCTCCATACTGATTAACATTCACAGGTATCAACAATAAATTCCCTTTCTCAACATATGTATTATCAATCAGTATATCATTTGAATATGACCCTGCCCCACCTGCATTCTCAAAGAAAAAATTTGCATTACTTGCAATATTGATATTATCAGGATTCTCAGGCAAACACAAAAGCTTTAACCCACTCTGACTATTTAAATTATTCTGCTCTATTCTTATATTTGCTGGCATAATTAATTATTATTATTCTTATTATTATTCTTATTCTTATCAGTCATCTAATAAGAAATATTTTATTCTCTCTACCAAATTTTCATCTATATCTTTGAACTGTAAAAGAGGAATGTATTCTTGAAGCATTTTTATCTCTTTGTTGTATGCTGTGTTTATTGCCTCTGAAAAGTCTAAATCAAACGTGTTCAAAATCCCAAGCTCATCGCTACTTATCTCCCCTAACCTCCCCTCAGCTGAAAGCCATACCCCATCCCACGCAACCCTACTCCTCTCCTCCCCTAACATATCATCTATCTCCTCAACATCTATCTTTACCCCTTTTAAGTATGGAATAGATTTCAAAATCCCTAACAACTCCTTTTTCTTTTCTTTTTCTTCTTTTTCTTCTTCTTCTATACTTTCAAACAACTTATCCAAATCTTGATAATCTAAAAATGGATATGGGGGCAAAGTTAGTTTTACCCCAAATCCAAAACCTACTATCTTCTCCCCTCTCATATCCGATTTCAAAGCTTCATCATAATGAAACCCATTGTGCATCAAAAGGTGTGCAAATGTGATTGTGCCCGGATAACCTATCCTCGGCGTTATTTCAAGAGCATAAGCTCTATTTCCCCTGACTATAAAGTTAATGTCATATAAAGCATCCCTTACATTAACCACGCTTGCTAACTTCAAAGTCTCCTCCATTACCTTCCCTAATTTTTCATTTATCATCCCATACGGAATTATCAGATTGCTCTCCCCACCTGTCCTTACCCCACCTGATAACAAATTCTTCGTCTCCAACGTCCAATTCGTCAAACTCTCATCCCATACCCCATCCTTGAAATACACCTCACAACTTATCTCATAACCTTCAACAAATTCCTGTATTATCCAATCTTTTGAATTCTCCCATAACTCCCTGTTATCCTCTAAAACCTTCATTACCTTGTCCCTTGTCCCAGATAAAGTTCCCCACTTTGGCACCTTTGTGTCCCCCTTCACTACAACCTTCTCAAACCTTATCCTTTCTAACTTTTCAATAAGTTCATCGTATGTCTCCGCATACTCCCAGTCTGGAACGTCTATCCCCGCCTTCTCAAAAACCTCCATACAAGCTATCCTATCCCTCTCCAAATTCGTCAATTCTCCCCCATAAGTCCTATACCCCTTTTCCTTCAACGCCACTATTTTCTCTGAATAACTATCACTGTCCAAAACATATAAAGCATCCCTATCTCTCCTCCTCTCTAACTCATCCCAAGTCAAAACCTCCTCCGCTTGCAAAAATCTCCTATGACCCCTATCTAACTCTACCACCCTTTTGTCCTTGAAATAATGCAATATAGCATAATGCTCTCCCGATGACAAAAGATACGTCCTCTTTGCCCTCATCTTTTTTTCAGTATTACTAATAACCATCTTTTATTTCCCCTCCCATTTTTCTGCAATTGCCGAAGCTATCCTCATCTTTCTCCTTAACTCATCTTTGTAAGCAATTATTTGCTCTGGTGGAACAACAAGCTTCCTTGATATTTTATTTATCTCATCCTCACTCAAATCCACTTCTACACCCTTCAATTTTTTCAGCAACATCGCAGTGAAAACAAAATTCTTCACATCATCCATATCTATCCCCTCCGCCTTTTTCTTCAACACTGTCTCCAACGCCTTCTCCATCTGCTTCTCTAACTGGTATGTCTTCCCTCCCTTCTCTACCCCTTTTTTCACCTGACCAAGAAAATATACTATCCCATTTATCCCACCCTCTCTTATCATCGTTATCCCTTGCTTATTATAAAAACCTCCCATCGCAGGTTCAACAAAATATTCAGATGGAAATAAAACTCGTTTAACCCCCCTCACAAAATCTTGCCGTGGCATATACATCAAAGAGTTAAAGTTGTCAAAAAATTCATTCTTTATCCGTGTCGCTAACCCTGAGTTTCTTGAAAGCACATCTAAAATCACCGATTCATAAACCCTGATATTTTGAGGGTCATCTTTTATCCTCTTCTTTATTGTCTCATAGCTTTGTATGAAATCTCCCGCAATCTGCAATATGGGAGCGTCAAACAATGTTGGAACAGTCAATGCACCTGCACGTGTCCTCATCCCCGTAAAATACCCTATCAGTCCTGAACCCATCAACACATTCGTCATCAAACGTCCAGCTCCATCCCCCAACCCTAAATCCGCAATAAACGAAGATAAAAGATACATAGAAGGTGATATATCCGTAATAGGAATTTTTGAGTCCTCAAAAAATAAATCCCACAACATTATCCCAGCATTCATCCCCTTATCTACAAAATCTATAACAGGATAATTTGTAAATCCCATCAGAGTCCCATATAATCCCCCTAACGTCATCACCGATAAAAATGAAGCCAATAACTCCCCTGTCTTACCTTTCCCCGTAATTAAACGTGAAAATGGCTGATACAAAGATTTCGCTGTGAAATAAAATGGAATGTAGTTCGCTGAAAAGAATGCTGAAAGCTCACCCACGTATCTGCCTAACTTGCTATACAAAAATAAAGGTCTCCCAACTCCAACATCTGCAAACCACATCGCCTTCACCACATTCCTAACCTCATCCGCAGGAACATCAGGAAAAGCCCAACTCAAAAGACTCCTCTCCTTAAATTTTACCCGTCCCCACCTATCCAACACCGCCTCTATCGTATCCTCAAACGGCGCCTTTATTGCGTCAGATAAAATATCAACAACCGTTGTCTCAGCACCCTCCTTCAAACTTGAAAACCTTATCCCACTCTCCCCCCACATCCCTTCTAACCCTTCTTTTATTATCTTCCCCATCAACGTCCTTTTTTCAGCTAAGGTAAGTTGCGGTGATGCAAACACTCGTTGCAATGGTAAAAACAACGTCGAAAGCGTGTTCATTATCCTCACTGGTATATTCCCCAAAAGCCACATCTTCCTGAAAAAATTGTTGAACTCTGTCAAAAAAGGGATTTCAAGCGGTCTCTCTATCTCCTTTATTATCCCCTGCATATACTTCCCCTTCGTCCCCAATGCCCCTATGTTCTCTAAATTTTCAAGCAAATTCCTCATCCTCACAAGCTCAATCGGATACGCCTTCGTCTTTATGTTCTTCAATATAAAATGCTTCATCAAAACCATCAGCTCCCCTTCATCTAACTCATCATACTTTTTCTTTGCTATCTTCTCTAAAAACCCTAAATCAGTTTTTTTCCTCAATCCCCATACCTCTCTCACCTTCTTCATCTCGGCTATGTAATGTGTTAAATTCTGATGAAAAGCCTTCGCTAAATCTTCTACATTCTCATATTTACCTTCTCTCAAAAGTTTTTCAAATAAATTTTGAACCGAACTTGCAAATCTCCTTGTTTCAAATGCTGATAAACTCCCACCAGATACCCCAATAACCTCAACCCCTTCCTCAATTAACTTTTCTAAAAACCCATTCTCTATATCTATCTCATCCAAAATATACGTATGAATTTCATTTCCCTTCCTCCCTTTGACCAAAACATTTCTCGCAAAAGTCGGTAAATACGGTTTTGTCAAAGTCAGCTCCCTCACTATTTCCTCTACTTCCTCTTTTCCTCTCTTTACCTTCTTTACAACCTGAATCTTAAACCCACTTTCACTCTCATTATACATCCTCAAAACCTTCTCTACGCTCGTCTCATCCGCTACCTTTTTCCCTTCATTGTTCAAAATCCTGAAAATCCTCCCTTTCTCATAATTCCTTTTCAATGTCTCAAAAGTTGTCTCCTCTGAAACAACCGTCAAAAATGATTTGAGTTTATCAGAAGCATCTTTGAAACTTTTCTTCTGAATTGCTAAATCAATAAACTCTTTCATTATCTTATCATCATCTAAAATTCCTTCCACCTGATTTATAAAATCTCTATACCTTGTCAGTGAAAGAAGATATCTATCTACCCCCGGCAACTCAACATCAAGCCTCAGAAAATCAATAGGTTTTAAATCAGATTGAGCTGAACTCACAAGCTTATTCGTTAGCTCGTCCCACTCTTCTATTCCTTTCACAATCGGTGTTATACGCCAATCTCTTGCCCCAAACTCTTCAAGCTTTGGCTGAAACAAGGGATTCTTAATTTTAACAAAACCTCTTGCAACCCCAATACCCGACCCCACCATCTCTATTATCTTCCATATATCCTCTTTTCTTGAAATATCAAAATCTGAGTTAGGAAGCTCTGATAAATTCCCCGCTAAATTCACAACACCAAAGGCAAAAGAAATAGCACGCCCTATCGCTTTTGTTCTCGGATTTTTAGCAAGTGCCTCTATCAAAAACCCTGAACCAACCCCTCCAAAAGCCCACGTCTTTATATTCTCAACCCAATTTTTACCTTCCTTCCATTTTTCATAATCTTCAAGAATACTCCTGATGTATTGTGAATTCAAATCCTCCCCCGTTTTGATAAACCCCAAATCATATAAGACAGCAAGCTTTGAGTTCTCCTCAGAAATAAAAGAAGCAATTGGATGCTTATCTAAAATTTCAAAAACCTTCTCTAAATTTTTCGCTGATAATCTCTGCCCTAACTTTTGCCTGAAAGCACCCTTTAACCCCTGAACTTCATAAAACCCCTCTAAAAATGTATCTATCTCCTTCCAGCTTCTACCCAAAACATAAGGCAAAACCCTGTTTTGAATATAATCTTTTGCCTCCTGATTTCCCTCTAAATATTTTATCCAAAATTCAGGCTCTACCTCAAACCTCACTTTTTCTAACCTCTCTGCTCTTCCCTCCTCCATTTTCTCCTTCCTCCTTTTTATTCTCTCTTTGCTTCTGCTGTTTCTGGTTTTCCAAAGTATATGTAATTTCTTATATTTACCGCTTCGTTTTTCAAAGATTGAAGCATTTTAGCTCTATCTCTTATAGCTTTTTCTTTCCATAACATTGCTAACATCCTCATATTCCAACTTCTTGCAAACTTATACTCTTCCCAAGAGTGCTTCAATTCTAACTCTGCCTCTTTTATATATTTGTCATATATTTTATTCAAAGAATCTATAACCTTGTCAAAGCGAGGAACCTCTTCATCAATAGCTGAATAAAGCTCTAAATCCTCTATATTCCTTACTTGAAGACCTCTCCTTTTTGCGATAATATAACCCTTTGCCAACTTTTGAAAATCTTTTCCTTCAAGCTCAGCCAAAGTTTTGAGCTTTATTATCTCCCCTCTGTCAAACTCAGGAATATCAGATGAGATAACATTTGACATTATTGAAGCAACAAGCATATTCTTTGCGTAATTATCAACTGCTCTCTTATACCTATCAAAAGCACTGAAATATTTCCATAAAGCTTTCCTTGTGTCCCACAAGGGAAGCTCTGCATACTCGTCTGGAACTTCTTTACCTTCCTGAATAGCTTGAAATGTCTTATTTGCAACTTCATCCACTTCTTTTTTACCAAAAATCTTTGAAATAATCCAATATCCCAAACCCCCTAATCCAGCTAACCCTAATCCTATCATACCTGCTCTCCCCCACGTTAGCTTTGGTTTCTTTGGTGGTAGTGGTGGTTCTGATGGCGGTGGAGAAGGTGGTTCTGTTGGTGGTGGTGGAGTTTGCTCTGGCGGTGGTGGAGAAGGTGGCTCTGTTTCAAATATAATTTCTGTTGTTGGTATCCCTTTCATTGCGAATATTTCTCCTAATGTTTTTGGCATTATTTCCTCTGGAACACCTTCAAATAAAGGTCGTTGGGGTTTTATCATCTCTGGTTCGGGAAACTCTGAATATTTAACCTCTGGTCTTCTTCCAAACTTTGCCCACCAACTTGCTGGTATTTCTTCTTCCAATAAAGGACTTATTCCAATCGGAGGAACTGTCCTAAATTCAGTCCGAATCTCCCCAAAAATCCTTTTTACTCCCTCAACCCTTTGCTCCAAATCTATTAGCTTTTTGTTTGGTGGGGGCTTTGGCGGACCTTCTTCTCCCGGCGGTTCTGGTGATGGTGGTTCTGGTGGTGGTGATGGTGGCTCTGGTGGTAATGGTGGACCTCTCCTGCCTCCTCCTATCCCTCTCTCCCTCTCAAATATAATCCTCTCAATCTCCTCTTTTATTCGCTCATCTGGCATCTCTAAACTAACCATTTGAGCTATACTATTTAACTCTGGTGATTGCAAATCTGCCCCCATCTCTCTCCCTATACTGTAAATCCTGTCAAGCAACCTTACCCTCCCTACTGCCCATCCAACCGACTGCGTATCATATAAACCTACCCCTTCTTTTAGTATCCTTAAAATCTCCCTCTCCTGCGATGATAAATTACGAATAGCTTCTAAATTCCCTACCGCCTCTTTCCATTCACCCCTCTTCATCATCTTCGCTATCTGCATAAAACTATAAAAATTGTGGTCAAAAAGTGCCTCCCAATTTGTTGGATGCCATATCCAAGTCCTCATCCTCGGCAGTAGCTCATAAATCGGATAACCCTCATAAGTAAAAACCCCCGGATCCCTAAAAACTCTAAATAAACTATCAGTTAACTTTTGAATAACCTTCCCCCTCACAAATGCTCTCTCACCCTTCCCCCCTATTTCTATCCCTCCTATCTTATCTATCCTCCTCACCCAATCATCAAATCCATAAATTATATCCCTGTTATTAATTTGAATAATGTCAATCTTCCCAAAACCTCTTCTCAATGCATCCGCATAAACAAATCTTGAAACATCCTCATAAACAAAAGCCTTTATAGACTCCCTCAACACCTTTTCATCTACCTTCTCCCCATACTCAACAAAAATTGTCCTCACCTTGTTTATTATATCATCTATCACATCATCCCTTATCTCAATATTTAACCCAATAAATTCCTTATTATTTGGAGTATTTACTACCCCTATCAGCGGATACACAGTATATTCCATATTGTAATATTTCAACGGAGGACCATATTTCTCCCATACAGAAATACCCTTTATCGTCAATTTGTATCTCTTCCCCTCATCTAACGCTGGATATAAAAAAAAATCAACTATTTTCCCAGCACCACGATTAGCTACATCATAAAGATGAGTAAGCGGAACATAAGGTCTTATATCCCAAGGCAATTTGCTAAGCGAAACATCTTTCCCTATGTTTATATCCAAAATTTGTTTCGTGCTCAGCTTTTTCGACTCTATCTCCGCCCTCTTCCCCCTCCTACCTTCTTCTACTTTCTTTTCAAGTTCCTCAATATCCTCCCCTTCTTCAATCCTCTGTTCAATCCTCTGAAATGGGTCCCAATCCTCCTCTCCTTCAATTTTCCTGATTCTTTTTCCTTCCTCCCCTCTTGTTTCTCCCTCAATCTCTTCACTTGGTATTACTCCTCCACTCTTCCATTCCTTCTCTAACAAATGATTTAAAATTTCTATAAATTCTTCTTTTGTTTTTTTCTTATATTTCTCTGCGTGTGTTTCTAAAACTCTTAAAATCTCCTGCTTCTTATCCTCAGGAACATCGGAAAGAAACACCTCTACTATCCTCAAATACTCAGGAGGAAAATCAAGGTCCAGAATGCTTATTTTTTTCTGTTTCTGTCCTTTCTGTCCTTTTTTTCCTTTCTTTGCCATATTATTATTTTAATTTAATTTTTTATTTTATGTTTTGCCTCTTTCCACTTTTCAAGACTTTCTTTTGAAAAAAACCAAAACTTCCACAAAGCTTCCAACCCCTCATCAGAAGTATATAAACCATCCACAAAATAAAAATCTTTCTTTAACTCTTCAAAATCTAACTTACCTAAAAAATACCTCCTCAAACTTTTGATTAGCCTTTTGAAACCATCATCACCATATAAAACTTGAACCTGCCTTGTTTTCTCATTCTTCAACAAAAATAAAAGAAAATCAAGAGGAACTTCCTTCGTGAAAACTATCTGGAAATCATTGTAAAAACCTACTACCTCATTTTGAAATTTCAAAAGCCCAGAACCAAAATAGGGAAAATCAAAAATGTGTCTTTCCCTCATTTACCTTGTCTTTTAAAGAAAAATAAAATCTTAAAAAATATTTCAAAACCTCAGGATTTACCTTATCACTCAACGCTAACCTCTTTATCTCATTTTGCAATATCTGCGTATCAAGAAAATCCCTTATTATCCTCTTCCTCTTCTGCTCCTCTATCGTCAGCTTCCTTTCCTCTACTACTACCCCTCTATCTTCCACCACCTCCACCTCCTAACATCATACCTGCCCCCATCAAACCTCGTCCTGCTCCACCTAATACACCACCGACAAGTTCTAACCACGATGGTTCGGTCACAAATACATCAGGTCTTGCACCTAATCTCATCTGAGCAAGTTGAGCTTGCCATCCTCTTTTTTCCCGTTCCCCTGCTAACCCCCACTCTAACGCCCTGCTCTGTGCCTCTAACCCTGCTCCAAATATAGCCTCTTCTATCCCCAGTTGCTTCCCAAAAATCGTTCCTCGTGCCCCCGCTAATGTTTGAAATCCCAATGTTTCAACTCCTGATAACAACCCTAAAATATCCGATTCAAGTCCAGCCAAAGTTTGACCTTTTAAAGTTTCTAACCTTTCAGTAGCTCTTGCTTGCTCGGTCACCAAAGGTTGAGTTGCCTCTGCCATCATCCTTGCTGAAATCAAAGCTCTCGACCCTCCTAACCCTCCAGCACCCAAAACATCTAACTGTCTCCCTATTTCTGCACTCGTAATTTGTTTTTGTTGCTCTATTGCGGTTTGATAGGCCCTCTGTGTTGCCTCACCTACTCCTGCCATCACATCCATCACTCTCTGCCTTGCTTCCCCTGTCAAACCCTGTATCCTTTCACGCATCCCTGTGATATCACCCATCAAACCTGTTAGATATTCCGTTCCCAAAGCTTCTGCTTTCCCCCTTAAACCAGTTGCCCCAGCACTGAAAGCACTCATCAACTGCTCACCAGCTTGTTTATAAGCTTTTTGAAGCTCTTCAAGATTAAGACCTCTCTCTAAACCTTCTATTATTCCAAGTCTCCTTCGTGTTTCCTCCTCAATTTGTTTTCTTAATTCTCTTGCTCTTTCCTTTGAACCAAAAAATTCTGCTACCGCTCCCCCTATTCCAAGCGCCGCCCCAACTCCCGCTAAAATCAACGGCAATGGCATAATCCTTTACCTCCTTTTTTCTTCTATTACTTCAATTCCCCCGGGAGAAAATAAAATCCTAAATTCTGGTGTTTCTCCTTCCTTTAATTCCCTTTTAAATTCCCCTCTTTCCATTGCTTCACGAAAAGCTCTTTTAATATTTTCTGTATATCTACTTTCTAACGCACTTTTTGTCCTTGTTCTCTCTTCTGCTCTTCTTCTCTCCTCTGCTTTCGTTTCTCCTATCTTCACCGTCCCGCTTCTTAATGGTTCCTGTTGTCCTCCTCCTATTACTCCCCCTACTCTATCCCTTCTCTCCACTCCTCTTCTTGCTTCCTTTCTTCCCCCCTCCTCTCCCAAAAATTGCAAAAGCTCCTCCATTATACCTATCTTTGTCTTTAAATCAGCACCCTGCGTCATTTGAAGATATAACATCGACTTATTTAACTTCTCTGTATCCCCCACCCTCAAAAGCTTCCTTGAAAACTCATTTAAAAGCTCTCTATACCTATCTTTCAAACCTTGCTCCTCTTTCAAAGCCTCTATATTCTCAACCCCTGATAATCTTATGTTCCTCAAAAACACCATCCTTTCCCCTAACGTCAAACCTGCGGGTAAATCAACACGAGGATACCACCTCTTCGTCTCCTCATCATACCAATATTCAGTCTCCCCTATCTTCTCACGTTTCTCCGCTTTTGCTTGCTTCTCTACCCATTTGTTATACTGATGCGACGTTACCAAATCTGAAACTATAAACCCTATCGCCCCAGCTATCGCATCCAAATCTTTATCTACTCGCTCATCTCTCCACCCTATATGCTCCACTCTCATAACTTCTTATTAATAAATTAATTATAAAATATAATAAAAAAATAACTTAAAATCTTTTTCTTTCTTCTTCTATTTGTCCTAAAATCTTCCCTAACATCTCCATACGCATTGCATTCTCCTGCTCCCTCCTTATCTGTTCAGATAACTCGTCTATCTCCTCTCTCTCCCACTCTGACACCAGAAACTCAAAAAATTCATCTAACTCATCCATAGCTAAATTCAAATTCAAAAACTCCTCCGTAGCCTGATTTTTCTCCATAACTCCTCTCATCTTTTTAAAAGCCTCTTCTTGTATCTCCATCACCTTCCTTTCTAACCCTGCCTCCAAAGACTCTACACTACCCCATACACCAACACCAGCTAAACCCGTCCCCGCTAAAACACTCCCCAAAGCCTTTATCTTATCCTTCGTTTTCTTTGATTTCAAAGTTGAAAGAATTTTCCTTGCATTCTTCGCTATCGTCAGCAAAGATTTCCCACTCTCAAACGTAAAATATGCATCCGCAAGCATCCACGCCATATCAATAGCATCAACAAGATGCGGCGTCTTCTTCTTCAAACTCGGTCTCAACACCTCATAAAGATATTTCCCCCCTGTCCATAAACCTAACCCCACCCAAAATGATATAGGTATCGGCATACTAATTCACCTCCTTATCTAATCCCACGTTTCCCTCGCTGTAAAATAATCCTTAAATCTTAACTCCTGATAACCAGAGTAATAAATATCTTTCTCTTTCTGAATAAGTAAAAGAACTTCTTTACTTAATTCCTCCTCATATACTCTTGCTAACTCAACCTCGTTTAAATACTTCAAAACCTCAACATAAGTAGCTTTCGCCAAAATATCCGCCCTTTCCAAAAGAGGATGACAATCATACCAGTATTTCGGAACAATCTTACCCTTGATTTGCAACTGAAAATTACTTTGCGGAATTCCTGATATTCTCAAAACCTTACCCTTGTCTATAAGATCACTCCTCCAAAAAATCTCACCCCCACCCCCTGTTTTATCCTCGACATAAAAGAACAAAACTGGCATATTTTTTCTCTCCCCCTCATTCTCCACATTCTTAAACTCTAACTTTTTCCATCTGGTTTCCTCCCGAGGTGAAAGAGTAGGAAAAGTTCGACGAGTAGGATTTAATCCACTCTCATTCCATTCTCTCCATACAGCACCCTCTTTCCAAAACATTTGAATTTGAGAAATTCCAATTGTATCTATAAAATGCTCAAAAAAAGCCTGTTCCCAAAGAGTTTCACTCAAATTTAATAATCTTATTTTTATCCCGTCAAATTTTCTGAAGAATAGAGGTCTCCAAAAGCTACTTGTCAATATAAAACTTCCTGTAATGAAATCATATAAAGCCACTTCAAGAAGCTGCCCATTAGGTCGAAAAGTCAAAATAAACTGAAAAGCCCTACCCCCAGTTAAAGAAGAAGGTAAATCTAATACAAAATCTCTCACTACCCCCGCAGGTCCTCTTATACTTACAAATAATTTTTCACTTCCTCCCAAATTCGCTTCCCATATTGCAATCCTCATATTTTCGATCTCATTTTGACCTTGAATAAAAGATATACTCCCTATGGTGCTGGGAAAATAACTTGTCCTCTGATAATGTAAGGAAAAATATAGTGTAAAATTCTTTCCCGCCAATGTCTTTTGCTTTAAAAATTTTATTCCTTCAACAGAATGATAATTTCTGTCCTTTGATATTTTATAAGCTTCTACAAGTTCTATCTTATCTTTGATCATATCTACCATTGTCCCATCAGAAGAATAAAACCTCGCCTCATCAACTTCAAATCCTAAATCTACCCAAATTGGAAAATAGGGAAAATCAATAACTTTGGCTTCTAATTCCTCCTCAGCCTCTTTGAACTTTACTAATTCTCTTAAATGAGAAATCCAACCATATTTTGGATAATAAAACATTCCACTTCTTTTGAACATTACGGATGGGAGAAAAACTTGTCCTGCTTGCTTTGATAAATTCTTAAACTTCACATCATAATACCCTACCCCTTGAAACTTTTCTGACGCAAAATCTCTACCACCTTCTCTGTAATAAACCTCCTGAATATCCAAAATCTCTTCCTTTATTTCAGTTTTGTTAAAAAGATTAACCTCCAAAAGCCACAACGGAATTTCACCTTTTCCTACTTGCTCATTTTGATTTAACATCTCATCTGAAATATCAACAACACACGTTTTATAAAAAAAGGGAAAATCAAATGATTTCAACCTCTCATACGCCTGCTGAATAAATAAGTCTAATTTCCCCTCAGCATCTACATTTCTCCTGTTGATGTAATCCGAAATAAAACTCTTGACATCATCTGCTGACGTAAATATCATAACAATAATATAATAATAAATCAATCATAAAAAAAATTAAATAAAAAATAAATAATAATAAAAATAAAAAACCCCCCTTAAAAAAGGGGGGCAAAAAGGAGATGAAAGCCTATTCAAATTTCTTTTATTTCCCTATCAGAACTATCCCTGATGATACTCTGCGATTATCTGGCAAAGGACCACCCGTATTCGGATCTACTGCTAAATTTGGATCAGCGTAAAACCACATCGGTTGCTCACCTCGATACGTCCTCGCTCCTAACCTCGTGTATCTCCCAAACGACACTGGAACATCAGTCGCTACCGTCTCTGGCAACGCTATCGCCTCCCTATACCCATCCTCAGCAATAAAAAATACTATCGAACCTATTTCCTTGCCTGACGACGCCGGATCTTTACTGCCATCACCCGCATCATAACTCAAAGTATTGTTTATCACCTCAATTATCCTCTCTAACTCCCCCGAGTTATCTATAATGAACGTAAATCCCCACATCTCCCCTAACTCACCTCGCTCAAACCTTTCAGGTCTTGTTCTTGATACTATCGTCTGGAAAAATGGATCCTCAAACAAATCATTAAACGCTTTCACATTCATTATAACATAATTTGTCCTCGCTTTCATTCGCCTTTGCACAAATTCAGAATGAATATACCTGAAATCATTAACTCCTATCCTGTCTGTATTCCCTGTCCAATCAGTCTGAAAAATAATAGGAACAGAAAACGAATGCGGAGCACCTGCCTCAGCAAAAAATGTCTTTGACGTCACTCCCGTCGCCTGTCTTGTGGTAGGATCCCCAATAGCTTTCCCTTTAATAAATCGAAGCCCTGCCGTAGTTTTCACCGCCACAATATCCGTCCATAACAAAGCATTTTCCAAAATATCCACATCTATCGACCTTGCTACAACTTGCGATAAGTATCTTCTCACAATACTTTCAATATTTTCACGAGAAAAAATCTGCTCTCTTTCCGTCATATTGATTGAAATACCTCTTTCCTCAACTTTGATTGAAGACCGAGCCCATCCCATCTTGAAAGGTGGCAAATCCTCAAATTCTCCTAAACTCTTCCACCTTTCAGTGTATGCGTTCTTCAACTTATTAAAAAGAATATAATCAGCATTTCCCCTCGTGAAATCAGTCACAGCATTCACACAAGCACGATAAACATACTCGGGAGCTGACCTTTCTAAAAGTTCTTGTGATAGTTTGGGATAACCCAAGACATTATGCTCAGGAGAACCCCATTGCAAAAATGTTCCCCTGAATGATGCATCCCAGCCATCTGGTCCATATAACCAACTCGCCATACCCTTTTACCTCCTACTTTATTTTAATTTAATCATAAATTTTCAAAAGTCAAGTTTTTTCTTCAACTTTTACTTTTTTTCTTTTCTTCTTCTTTTCTTTATTTTACCCATTTCTCCTTCTTTACCTTATTCCTTTCTTTGCCCCTCAAAATAAATACTTTGTTTCCTTCCAGTCTCATCAATTTCTTGCTTCTCAACAAATGTCCCTATTCTCTTCACTTTCTCAGCCAACAAAGCTGGATAACTATCAATATATTCCTGAATTGTCATAGCTTTTTCTTCTTTCCTATCAGCCACAGGAATGCTTCTGAATTTTCTCGCTTTCGAAATCAAATTCTCCCTCATAATCTTCAAAGCTTCCTCCATATAATCATAGAAAGTCAAATACTTTGGTCTATTCTCTGTCTTCAAATCTGTATCGAGAAGCCTCAAAGCTACAACCTTTATCGTATCTAATTCTTCTCTCAACTGTGGATACCTCACAAGAAATTCCATCTCCCCTCTCCTCATATACTCCTGAAAATCTACATTTGCAGAAAAATTAAGATTAGAAGTGTTATTTACTTGCTGTTGTGGCTGTTGTTGTGCAGTTTGTTGCTGTTGCTGTTGTTGTTGCTGTGCTTTAACTTGATTTTCATCCTGTTTTCCTTCATCCCTTTGTTCTCCCTCCTCCTCTTCCTCTTCCCCCTTCTTCTTCCTCATCAACTCATCTAATATTCCCATATTTTTTTTTATCCTCCCTTTATTTAATTTAATTAATTTTATTTTTTTGTTTTATTTTTTTATTTTGTTGTTTTTGTTTTTTCATTTTCACAATTTTTCAAATGTTCATCAACTCACCCCAAATCCCAATCATTATCCTTTTATCCGTTATATCAGATGAATCACTCCTATCTGAAACCACAGCTTTCACCAACTTCAAAGTCCCATCAGCTTCAACTTTTACTTTATACATTACACCACCTGCATAATGCTTATCAATTAAAGCTATCTTGTCAGGAAAAAATCTCTCATTAAAAATGTCTATAACATCCGAACCATCTACCGAGAACAAAACTATGTTCTTACCCCGTATCCCATACACTATCCTATATATCCTCAAATAGTATTCTTTACCCGCCTCTAAAACCTTCGGTGTCCCATCGAACCCTGACAAATACACATATATCTCGCCATTCGCCGTCCCATCCACTCCCCCTAAAAAAACCGACGTTCTTATTCCTATTTCCACCATAACTAAAATTTAATATTTATTTATTTATTTATTTAATCATTTAATTAATCATTTATTCATATCTCTGTCTAAATCAAAAAATCCTTTCGTAAATTTCCTTCTCTTTGATTCTACTGGTGGTGGGGGAAAAGGTCTTTCCTCAGCACCATCCTCACTATCTTGATTCCACTCACCATATGCCCTCCCTAATATCCTGTTTGCATACAAAATCTCCCACCCAAACGGTTCATTTATATACCCTCTTCCTAATACCCTGTTTGCATACAAAATCTCCCACCCAAACGGTTCATTTATATACCCTCTTCCTAATACCCTGTTAGTGTATAATCTTTCAACACCTAAATCCTGCTTTATATAAGCGCGAGCAATTACCCTATTTGCGTAATCCGCCATATTTTACTTTCATCACAACCCTGTAATATTCTGTCCTTGCCTGAAACGAATAAAATCTACTTTTACATTAGAACTACCAAAGAACAACGAAATATATGTGTGCCCCCACGGAAATCTTGCCGTCGAAGGATTACCTGCTGTGCTTTCAATCTGATATGTAGTGCTAACTGTTGCAGAGGTAGGAGAAGGAAAAATCCTCTCTACCTTCGCTATCCACGTCGCTTTCCAAACTCCTGAATCAAAAAACACATTTGAAATCTTACTTTTTACATAATATTCACACCAAGTATTCGGTAATGGACTAATATATACACCACCAGACACAATTCCGAACAGATGATAAAATCTATTATCTATAAGAACCCTACTTCCCGACGTTCCCCCGAAATTTATATTCCATATTTCACTTGTTGCAGAAGGATGATATACAAGAAGTCTTATCTCAATCTCCGCCTTTTCTGAAACTAAAATATATTGACTACTTGCATTATCCCAATAATACGGCTTCCCAAAACCTAACCTCCCCGAAAAATCTTGAAAAGGTTCTTCCAATATATGAGGACGAAAATATAAAGTTCGGGCAGTTGTTGCCCTCATCACATACTTACCCTTGCCATTATTTAAACCTAACGCACTATCAACTACATAAGGAACTGTATCATCCTTTTCAAAAACTATCCTACCTGAATGAAAATCTAAAATATTGTCATCAGATACCCACTCTACGAGAGGCATTTTCTACCACCTCCTTTAATTATTTTTCTTCTTATAAATTATCAAACCGTTCAAAATCCCATCCTCCAAAGTCCCTTCTAACACCCCTGCTTTCATTTCATCTATATTCACACTTATATTCTCTCCTTTCATCGCTACAAAATCACCTACCTCAGCTACCCCACCTTCTTCATCAAAAAAAACAGTTATTATATCATTATCTATTATAACCTCCCTCCTCTCTCCTTCCCCCTCCAAAACCCTACTTACCTCTATCCTTATCATTTCTTTATACCTCCTTTTCTTATTTTATTTATTTATTTATTTATTTATTCATTTATTCACTACTCATCATAAACAAATTCCCCGTGCCCTATTATCACGTTATCCAGCATTATCCCTTGTCCCACAACACCTGTCCCTAAACCATACCAGCCGAATTTTCCACGCCCCCACAAAAGAGAAGCTAATGACCACGTTCTTACTTCTTCACCCACATCAACTTTTCCCACATAATTTCCATTCGCATCCACATTTACCTGATTTACATCTATTTTCATCACATAATTATTTGATACACTATTATACTTTATTCTCCAATCAACCTCATACCACTGATCAGGAGCTACATTGATAGAAGCTAACTGATTCTTTGTTCCCCCAACTCTAAAACCCATCTCTACCCTCCGCGAACTCCCTGACGCATAAACCCCCACATATGCCGAACCATTAGCAAAATTTTCATCCGTATAAAATGTCAATCTCCTCTCCGCTGACAATGTCCCCCTTATCTTAAATAAAAACTGAACCTTTACCTCAGCTACGTGCACATCATCCGAAAATCTCAAAACCTCAACAGAATCAAAATCTTCTATATATGAAAACGGTGGAAATACAACACCCGTCACCTTTGCATATCTCAATACCAATCCCTCCGAACCAGTAGGTCCAAAAACCTCTATCGCCGCATCACCTGTCATCACTCCTTCTACAACATTCTGGTCCCCCGGATAATTCTTCACACCTTCATTCAGAAAAATCCTAAAGTTTGTTCCATAATCGGACAGCACATAATTCAAAGTATGCGTCGGATACTTCATTTTTCCTTCTCCTCCTTATCCTTATCCTCCTTTTCTATTAAAATTAAATTATTTATTATGTGTCTTATTTGCAAAAAATCAACTAATGAAAATAACTTAATCACTTTTTCAACAAAAATCAAAAATAATGAATATATTATCTTCATATGCGAAAATTGCTTCAAAAAATTATTCCCTTCTTTAAATCACAAACCAAATCACAATCAAAATCAAAATTCCCACCTAATTTCAACCCTTTTATCACTGACAATAAAAACAATAAAGAAACTTCTGAAATCCTCGACCTAATCCTCTTTTTCATCATCCTCTTCTCTATCATATCTATCCCTGCTGTAATCTTTTCCATCTTCATATCATTACTTTTCCACGCTTGCTAACTAATAATTTAATTTTACCTTATCTTATCTTATCCCAAAAAACAATAAAACCCACTTCGCTACCTTACCTAAAACTTTCACTAACTTATTTCCATCCCCCATACTCTTTATCACTTCCTCCGCACGCTCTATAAATCGCTCAGAAGGCGTATTCTTCTGTATAAAATTCACAATATCTGCAAACCTCCTCGCACTATCCCTTATCTCATTCGTCTCCCATTCCTCCACCTTCCCTATACCCTCCCTTATCAACTCCAAAAACTTCTCAAACTTCTCATCACCCTTCTTACCCTCTCGCTCACCCCATTTCTCAACAAGAATGTAATAAAAAAGTCCCACCTCCTTCAAAATCTCCCTTACTTTTTGCTTTTTCTCCTCTACTAACAAAGAAATCAAAAACTCTATTACCCTGCGAACTAAATCCACCCTCCCTGACAAAAAGAAAATTGTTCTTTCATAAACCCTCATCTTCACCAAAACTATATGTATCACTAATACTACCCCAATCCAAAACTCTACTTCATTAACCATATTCTTTGCTATCTCTAATACCATACCTTTTTATCTTAATCACTACAATCTTCAAAAATCAAAATTTTCGTTATTTCCCATAATTCCCTCTCCTTACCTTTCAACCTCTCTATCTCTTTTATTTTCTCCTCCTTACTCATACTCTTCCATTTCTTTTGCAACTTCTCCATCTCCCACTCTGGTAGTAAATCCCTGACGAAATTCAAACACCTGCACCTCACAGATAAACATAAATCACACCTTACTGTTTTTTCCTCATCCATTTTCCCTACATAATATCATAAACTCCAATTTTCCTTTTTTCTTAAAAACATACAAAATGTTTATTTTTAAAGATAAAGCTAAATCTTTCAAAGCTTCATACTTTTTTCTCTCAAACCTTTTCGAAACCTGCACAAACAACACCTCCCCAGAACCATCCATATTCACACAAACTAAATCAAAAGGACTATGCGAACCCGCCGTCCTCATCACTAAATAATCCTCACTTTCCAACCTCTTTTTTACATAATACTCCAAACTCCGACCCTTCTGATACCGCGTCATATCAAAAATTTTACAAATCTTAACCAAAAATTTCTTCCTTAATCAAACTCAAAATCCAAAAAAACAAAAATCAAAATCAAATCTTATAAAACTCTCCATCCCAGTAAAACTTATAACCACCGTTCTCCTCTATGAAAAATACAGGCTTGATATTAAACCAACCCACTTCATCATACTCTATCACCAGAAAACCCTTTTGTGAAAGATCTATATATTCATAAGGAGTAGGCATCCTCTTTATATCAAACATACACCCATTCACAAACCCCATCTTCCACGATTTATCCATCTCTTTCAAAACATAAGAATTAAACCTGTGAAAATGACCACATACAAAACTCCTTTGCAACCACCTTAACATATTCAACGCTATATGAACCACCTGACCCGCTACCCTCTTTTCATGCCCGTGCAGATGATATAACTTACCGACCTTCTGAACTCCCCGCTTATACTCTATACTATACCGCTTTAAATTCAAAAGCTTCTCTATACTCAAATCATATTTGAAAAGCGGAGCCAACGCAGAAGCCCTCTTCAAAATGTATTTGATTAACCTCTCCTCGTGATTTCCCTCCTGCCACACAACCTTCCCCTGAAATACTTTCCTTAACTTCTGAAAAAATCTCTCTACCGCTCTTAACTCCCCAAGAAAATCCGCTTCCGTAATGTCTATCGTCCAAGATGACACTGCATAAAAATCTATCAAATCCCCTCCTATCCACACCATATTAACTTTTTTTCTCTCTTCTTTTAACAACTCAAAGAAAACCTCAACCGATTTCGGATCGTGATAAGGAATATGAACATCTGAAATGAAAAACTCCCGCAATACTATCTTCCCATTATTCCTCCCCACTCTCACTATTTATCTTAATTTTCTCTTTCTAAATTTTCAACTTTTTGTTTCATCCTTGCTAATTTTTTCTATATGAAACTCACAAAAAACTTCTCCCTCGACGAATTCCTCACATCACAACATATGAAAAAAGAAGAAATCGAAAAGTTCCTTACAGATGAAATCAAAGAAAACATCTTTTTACTCTCCCTTGAACTACAAAAAATCCGTGATTATATTCAAAGCCCCATCATAATCACATCAGGTTTCAGACCCCCTCCACTTAACGAAAAAATCGGAGGCTCCCCTAACTCTCTACATATAAAAGGCAAAGCCTGCGACTTTACTTTCAAAACCAAAAACCCCTCTCAACACCTAAATAAACTTGCTCAACTTATTGAAGAAGATAAACTCAATTTCGGAGAACTCATAATCTACCTCACCCCCCAACTCGAATTTTCCAGAATTCATATCTCTATCCCATCCCTTTCACCTTTCAAACTTAAATACATCCTCCTTTCAGTAGAAAATACCAAAGCCTACTCCCCTATCACCACAAACCTCCTAAAAAACTTCAACCCCGAAAAAATCAAAAAATAACTTCCTTTTTATCACAAAACCCCTAACCCACATACTAAATTCTCTTCTATACTATGAAATTCAAAATCAAATTCAAAAAAATGAAAAATTTATACGGCCTCTGCGACCCACTCGAAAAAACCATATTTATCTCAACTATCAAAAACAGAACAATCAATGACTATATAGATACCTTCATCCACGAAACCCTCCACGCTACCTCCCCAAATTTAACAGAAGAAAAAATCATCAAACTCACCTCAAAACTTACTCAAAAAAAAGACTTTAAAATCTTTGCCCTCAAACACCTCTTCCTCTCATCAAGAAAAAAAGAACATTCATTCTCTACATCCGAATTCAAAAAACTATTCCCCAGAACCCCCAAAAAAAGAAGAAAATGAAGATTTCCTTTTCTCAAAAAAAATTCGGAGATAACCATATACTTTCTACCCTCTTATCCCTCTCTCCGCGTGGATTTGGATTATCCGCCCATAAATAAACCTCATAATCTCTCCTCTCCCACCCTGCTCTCTCTAAAACCTCGTATATCTCATTCCTATAACCAGATAACATCACTTTTCCTTTTACCCTCAATAGCAACTCTACCAAATCCTTATGCTCTTTATCCGTCATCTCATATCTATAAGCTTTCTTTGCCTTTCTTGTCCCTAAAACATAAGGAGGATCGCAGTAAAACAAAGTTTCCTCACTATCATATCTTTCTAAAACATAACGAAAATCCCTACACTCAACCTGAACATTCCTTATCCTCTGCTTTAACCTATCCAAATCCTGAATTGCATTAAAATATGCTTTCGCGTTATTTTTCTTAATTCCATAACTCCACATTCCCATATTTCCTGAAAAAGATTGTCTTACAAGAACAAAGAATTTAATAGCCCTGTCTACATCATCTTTTGGTTCAAAAGATTTATAAAACTCAAATTCTACACGTGAATAAGGTATTAACTCTATCTTCTCCCTGAAAACCTTAAATTTCTCCTCATCCCTTATCACCCTGAAAAAATTCACTAAATCCTCATCAATATCATTGTAAATCTCTATTTTCGATGGCTCCTTGTTAAATAATACGTGTCCTGCTCCACCAAAAACCTCTACATAGCATTTGTGAATACATTGAGACAACAAAGGTAAAATATGCTTCAACATATAAAATTTTCCACCATACCAGACGAGAACTGATAATCTCTTGCCCATAATCTTAATTTTAAACTTAAAGAAAATAAAACAACAACATCAAAAATCAAAAACAATAACAACAAAAGAAAAACCTAACCACCCCCCATACCCCCTCATCTGGATAGAGAAGCTTACTGGGCATCCCCCCCCCTGTGGGCGTTTTGGGATTAATGGGCTTTACCGCTTTTACCTTTAACCTTTTACCTTTAACAACCTATACCAACCTAACCAACTAAACCGCAAACCCAACTTACCAACTTAACAACTTTCCAATTAACAACTTAACAACTAAACCGAAAAACAACTTACCAACTAAACGACTAAACGACTAAAAGATAAAAAACTAAACAGATAAACAATAAAACAAAAAAACAAAAAAACTAAACAAAAAACAAAAAACAAAAAAACAATTAAACTATAATTCAAAATGAAAAAAAACAAAAATTTTTAAATTTAATTCTGAATTTCATTAAAAAAATAAGCTAAAATAAAAAAACAAGGAACTGGTAGGAATTGACTTTTGCTTGAAATTTGCTTGAAAGGGCTTGAAAGTTATTGACAAGTTCTTGACTACCAGTTCCTTGTTTTATAAAAAATTTAAAAGCTATGCATAGCTATAAAAGCTATGCATAGCTTGTTTTTGTTAATTATTTTTCTTGATTAAAGATTTCTCTTAATTTCTGTTCATATTTGATGACTTTACTTGTCACAAATGGTTTTCTGGATATAATTGCGCCGCCTTTGGCAGGCCTGGAATGCAGAACTCCCTTTGCCACCAACTGTTGCACGATCTGTATAGGATCAATTCCTAAACGTCTAAGCGTCTCATTAAAACCTGAAAAAACAGTATGTATGCTTTCCCTCCCAAGATCTGCAGAGATCATATCATATAGTTTTAATGCAACCTGTTCTGGATCAAGAATAAGCCTTTTTCCGTTTCCGTTGTTATTTTTTCCGTTTCCATTTACCATAGTTTTATCCCTCCCTTTTTTTTAATTTACCAAGCTTGAAAAAACCAAACTTGGCACCCCTCCCGTTCTCCCAGCTCTCCCAGATTTTTACTTAACCTTAATCAAAATCTGGTTAGAAATGGTTTTCAAAATAGTTTTTAAATTTGTGTGTGTGTGTGTGTGTGAAAAAACTGTGAAAAACTGTGAAAAAGTGTGAAAAAGTGTGAAAACGCGATTTTTGAGAAAATTCAGGGAAGAAGCTTTCTACATCTCTCATCTATCTAAGATTAGCTAATGCTTAGCTAATAGTTAGCTATGCTAAACCTGTGAAAAAACTGTGAAAATCAATGTTTTGCCATATGCGCGCTCCTGAAATTTTGAAAAATGCGTTTTTCACAGATTTTTCACACACTTAGCATAGCTAACAATGGTTTTGCAGGCTAAGAGTGATGAGGGGAGTAGAGGGTAGGGGTAGGCAGGAAAAAGATTTTCACAGATTTTCACAGATTTTTCACAGATTTTCACAGATTTTTCACAGATTGAGCATTAAATTTGATTAAAAACCACTAAATATGATTAAGAATTTCATTTCGAATGTGTTTTAGAATAGGTTTCAGAATTGTTTTCAAAGATTTAGTAAAAGAAATTTTTGAAAATAGTTAGCATTTCTAAATGAGCTTCCCTGAAAAAAGGAAAAAAGGGAGATTTTTTAGCTTTGAGATAAAGGAAGCGGGGAGAGGTTAGAAGTTAGGGGAGTTAGGTAGTTAGCGGGGTTTTTCAGGGGGTTATTTATTTGTTTATTTATTTGTTTATTTTGTTTTTGGGTTTGTTTTTAGATTTGGAGAGAAATTTCAGGAAGGAGTTGAAGAATGGGAGATGGATGAAGGGGTTTTTTTCTGGGTAGAAAGCGGGGTTAGATTGTAGGAAGTGGAAGTCAAGGTGGGAGACTTGGAGTGTTAGAGAGGTGTCGAGTGCGAGGACGATTCTGATGACATCGTCGTTATTAAGTAGGATATATTTTGAGAGGGAGTAGATTGTTTTATTTTTGATTAGTTTCATTTTCCTTACCACCTTTTCTTTTAATCATCTCTAAAAGTTGAATAAGTGGTTTTATTTCTTTGAAGGTGTAATTAAAGGAGCAGTTGTCTTCAGCTGAAAGTTTTTGTGCAGAGAAGAAAAAGAAGATATCTCTTTTTTGCGTAGGTCCATAGTGAAGGAAAAAGTCTTTCTGAGTTATTTTTAAGCAATAAAGTTTTGAGAATATTTTACCACCTTTTTCATACATCGTTCCTTTCAGAGCGGAAACTATCAAGTTTTCTTTTCTTACCATCTTCATTTGCTTTCACCTCCTTTTTTTAATATCTTTAAAATTTCTGGTAATTCGGTAATTCTTAGGTAAGTAGGGGTTTTTGTATGAAAAGAGAAAGCGGTGAATGTGTTGAAAGAGAAGGCAATGAGTGAAAGGTCTTTATCGAAGAAGAACTTTGGTTTTGGATTTGTGTTTGAAGAAATGTATATGTCTTTTTTAAGTTTCATTTTTTATCACCTCTTTTTTTTCTGGTTTTTGTTTTGTTTTGGTTTTGGTTCTGGTTAGCAAGGCACTCTTCTTTGTTTGGGTTTTTGTTTAGATAATCTTCGCAAAGACGAGTAAAGAAGTAATAGGTATGTCCTGTGCCTAAAGCGAGCTTAGAGGGATAAAAATAGACATATCCCCCACTATTATATATCCAGTAATAGAAGAGGAGTTTGTATTCTTCTACCCCAATGCGTTTTCCTGCAAGCATCCCCGTGTCAGGTATTGGTTCTATTTTCATTATTTATCACCTCCTTTTTTTAGTTTTGTTAGAATTAGAGAAATTTTTTTGTAAGAGGTATGGGGTTCATAGGGGTAAAAGATAAGGTCGAAGCGTGGTGGAAGGGTTTTA
>Ga0197142_1000378_pt1 | contig 41016 bp, 41 predicted proteins | sample GBS60_MetaG_FD_148614 | JGI IMG/M metagenome (GOLD analysis project Ga0197142, IMG submission 148614) | Sediment microbial communities from Great Boiling Springs, Gerlach, Nevada, United States - GBS 60_MetaG | ecosystem: Environmental > Aquatic > Thermal springs > Hot (42-90C) > Sediment...
ATGATCTCTCGAAACTTTTGCTCTCTCCAATCTCGGTTCGGTTACCACTTCTCGGAAGTTGAAGCTTTGGTAAGTGAGCGGACAAGGGAAAACTACGCCAGTTTCCGATTTAAGGGGGGAGCTGCAAGTCTTGACCGGCGTATTCTCCGAGCAAAGTTTATAGCTTCAATCCTCGACCTTTGGATGCTTCGGTGCGATGTAAACGGAGATGCTCTGTCAGCACGAATAGAAGGCAGAAATATCGAAGAAATGAAAGATATTCTTCGGGTGCTCGGCTACCTAATCATCCACACTCGCCAACTGGATATGGTCATGACCGACCCACAGTCGGTTGCATACTATCGCCATAAAATGCTCGCCGATCTCCGAAATCTTTGTACAGTTTTTTTACCAGACATAGAGTAACTGGCTTCGGTTATAAAGAGGAGAGATCGGAAATGGCTAAAAATCAAGTTATGCTTTTGTTCGACCATGTGATGGAAGATGACAAGAATTTCGGTCGGTTGGTTACGCTCAGTGATTTCCTTTCTCAACCCAGAAGTCTTCAAGAACTACTTGATGGCAGTCTTCAAATAGTCCTTGATGAATTCGATCTTGAAACCGGGCGCATATATCTTCCCGATCCCATCTGTGGCGATCTTTACCTTGCTGCTCATAAAGGTCTTGATATTTCCGGGCTTGAGAGAGTTCAAATAGGGCAGGGTTTTACAGGAAAAGCGGCGGAACTTCGATCCTTTATTGCCTATAGAGTAGAAGAACTCGAGGATAAAGCCAGAGCACAACTCCTTCGAGATAAGGGACTTAGGATAGTTTATTGTGTTCCCTTTGTCGTTTTGGGTAAGGTCGAAGGAGTCATGAATCTCGGTTCTAAAAAAGACGTAGCGCTTTCCCTTCAGGAGATGAAACTTCTCTTCGTTATGGGACACCAAATCGGGATTGCAATAGCTTACTCTCGTATTTATGAGGCTTTAAACGAAAAAATCCAACTTCTGGAAAACCGCAAAGAGACCATAAAGTTTTTTGCCTACTCCGTAAGTCATGACCTCAAAAGTCCCGCCATAGGACTTTACGGTTTAACTAAGAGGCTGGTTGAAAAATACAGCGAAGGTCTTGCAGAAAAAGGAAAGATGTACTGCCGCCAGATTATGAAAGCAGCAGAAGAGATTGTGAACCTCGTAGAACGTATCAACCACTACATTGCGGCCAGAGAAGCCGTTGAAGAGCCTCAAGTCTTCGCTCTTGCTGAAATCATAGAAACCATCAAGTCTGAATTCAAGAGCAGATTAGAAAATCAAAAGGTGGTTCTCGAGGTGCAGAATAATCTTCCGCTCATCTATGGTTACCCACATCTGCTTTTAAGAGCAATGAGAAATCTCGTGGACAACGCCCTTAAACACGGGGGGCAAAATTTATCACGGATAAAAATTGAAGTGGAAGAAAAGCCAGACTTCTGGGTTATAGCAGTTCGGGACAATGGAGTGGGCATTTCCCCCGACATGGTTGATGTTATTTTTGAGCCGTTTCACAGAGGGAAGAGCAGAGCGGAAGGTTCGGGGCTTGGACTTGCTATCATTTCCGAAGTTGCAAAAAAGCATGGTGGTAAAGCATGGGTTGAATCATCTCAGGAAAAACATGATACAGCCTTTTATATTTCGATACGACGTTTCCCAGGGATAGATAAGAAATTGGCATAATCAACAGACATAACCAACTCCTTGGAGGATTACGAAACATGGGATTTAAAGGACTCGATGCGATCTTCAAGCCTCAAAGTATAGCCGTGGTGGGAGCTACAGAACGAGAAGGTGCTGTAGGAAAAGCGGTTATGCAGAACCTTCTGGAAGCTCGTTTTCCAGGTCATATCTATCCTGTTAACAGCAAAAGGAAGGAGGTATACGGAATTAAAGCCTTTAAATCTGTAAAAGACATAGGGAACACGGTAGATCTTGCAGTCATTGCAGTGCCGATTGAAGAAGTTCCAGATGTTCTAAATGATTGTGGAGTTGTGGGTGTTAGGGGAGCCATAATTCTGTCTGCCGGTGGCAGAGAAATCGGCGATGATGGGTTGAGAATAGAAAAACGTATAGCAGAGGTAGCTCAATCAAACGGTATTAGACTAATAGGTCCCAACTGCCTTGGTGTCATATGTCCTGAACGTTCCCTTAATGTAAGCTTTGCTTCTCACATGCCGATGCCGGGACGTATGGCTTTTATCTCCCAGAGCGGTGCCCTCTGCACGGCTATTCTTGATCTAGCTGTGGAAGAAAAGATCGGTTTCAGCTACTTTGTAAGCATTGGCTCTATGCTCGATGTCGATTTTGGAGATCTAATTGACTATTTCGGCAACGACACCAAAGTAAGCAGTATTCTCATCTACATGGAAGGACTTACTAATCCGAGAAAGTTCATGAGCGCTGCGAGGTCGGTATCTAGAGCAAAGCCTATAGTTGTTTTGAAAGCTGGAAGGAGTCAGGCGGGGGCACGAGCAGCTTCTTCTCATACAGGCGCTATGACAGGAGAAGATGTTTTATATGATGCAGCCTTTGAGCGAGCCGGTATTGTGAGAGTTAAGGAAATTGGAGAGCTTTTCGCTTGCGCTGAATTACTTGCAAAGCAACCACGTCCATCTGGTCCCAGGATGGTTGTGATCACCAACGCTGGAGGTCCTGGTGTAATAGCGGCTGATGCGATATCGGATGCCGGTCTTGAACTGGCAGACCTTGGCTCTGAAACCATGAACAAATTAAACAATATTCTACCGAAATGCTGGAGTCGGGGAAATCCCGTAGACATACTGGGAGATGCTACACCTGAACGTTACATTCAGGTAGTGCAGACATGCCTCGAATCTACAGACGTAAACGGTATTCTCGTAATTCTAACACCCCAGGCAATGACCTATCCAGTTGCAGTCGCTGAAACTCTTACAAAGACCGTAATTCGACGTCCCATGCCCGTTCTGGCTTGCTGGATGGGTGGGCATGATGTTGCTCCAGGACGAGCAATTCTCAATAAAGCCGGAATACCTACCTATGAAACACCTGAGAAAGCTGTCTTGGCTTTTAAATATCTCTATGATTACGCAAGAAATCTGGATGCGATCCAGCAGATCCCTCCTCGATTTTCTAAAACTCTCATCTGTGATAAAAACAGTGCCAAGAAGATCATTGAGGAAGTTCTTTCACAAGGTGACGGCAACGTGGGCGAATGGCAATCTATGGCAATCCTGCGAGCCTATGGGTTTCCGGTTAACAACGTAGAACTTGCTAAAACCAAGGAAGAAGCTATCAGGCTGGGAAAAACTATGTCCATGCCTCTTGTAATGAAGATCGCTTCTCCTGATATTCTTCATAAAACCGAAGCCGGCGGAGTCAGGCTGAATATAGGATCCGAAGAAGAGATAGCCGAAGCCTTTGATGTTCTAATCGCTTCTGCAAAAGCTTATAAGCCCGATGCCAGAATTGACGGTGTGACCATACAGAGTATGGTCAAAGATTACGACTATGAGCTACTTATCGGATCGAAGCAGGATTCACTTTTCGGTCCCGTTGTTCTTTTCGGATGGGGTGGAATCTTTGCGGAGGTTTTGCAGGATTACACCATTGGAATCCCTCCTCTTAATCGTGCTCTGGTTCGCATGATGATAGAAAAAACCCGCATAGCAAAGCTACTAAAGGGCTATCGTGGACGTCCGCCGGCTGATTTAGAACTTATAGAAGAGCTTCTAATACGTCTTGCCAGTCTAGTGATCGATTTTCCTGAAATAAAGGAACTTGATATGAATCCAGTCTTTATAAGGCATGGGAAACCGATAGTTGTTGATGCGCGAATGATTCTAAAACCTTCAGATGTTCAGACACCTATGCATCTCATTATTAGCCCTTATCCCAATCAATACGAATGGCACATAGAAACTACGGGGGGAGTAAGAATTTTTGTGCGTCCTGTGAGACCTGAAGATGCACCATTATTTGAGGATCTCTTTAAAGTGCTCTCTCCCACAAGTGTATATTTCCGCTTCTTCCGACCAATGAAGGCTCTGCCTCACTCCTTGCTTGTAAGATTCACTCAGGTTGATTACGACAGAGAAATTGCTCTTGTGGCCCTGGATGAAGATAGTGTTGAGGAGCGCATGCTTGGAGTGGCCAGGGTAATTTCGAGAGCTGATAAAGATGAAGCTGAATTCGTTGTTCTGGTGGGAGATCCCTGGCAGGGCAAGGGAATCGGGGCGGCGCTTTTAGGAAAGTGTCTCCAGATTGCTAAAGAACGAGGTATAAAACATGTGTTCGGCATAGTATTGCCAGAAAACTCTCAAATGCTGGCATTGGGAAAAAAGCTCGGCTTTAAAATTTCCCGCTCTGGCGGGGGAGAATGTGAGCTGAGGATAGACTTGGAAAAGGTTTCTTTTGAGGAGTTAAACGGGTCTAGCAATCATAGAAAAGAGGAGCGCAATCATGAAGGCGAAGCAGATTCTTGTAGCAGTTGACGTATCTGAGTGGGCATTTCGAGTGGTGGAGTATGTAGGAAAGGTGCTGGGAAACGACAATAACGTCTCGGTGAAGATTCTTCATATTATGAGCCCGCTTCCAGAAAGCTTTTGGGATGTTGAGAGTAGTCCTCTTGTCACTTGCCGGCCTGATATTATGCAGACCTGGGATGTGGCACAGCGAAAAGCTGTGGAAGCGGAAATGGAGAAGCTTGCGGATGTTCTGGTTAAGCATGGCGTTTCACGTGACAGAATTATTATCTCGGTGCAACAGCGTCAGGTAGGCATTGCTCGAGACATTGTCTTCGAAGCTCAAAAGGGCTATGATGCGCTCGTTGTGGGACGCCGAGGCGCAAGCAGACTGAGAGAACTTATCATTGGAAGCATTGCATCTAAGATTCTTTCCAGATTGACCAATGTTCCTCTTTGGGTTGTGGGAGAACGTGCAGACGACAAGAATATACTTATAGGTATGGATCCATCGGCAGAAGCAATGAAAGCTGTTCAGTATGTGGCATCTGTGCTGGGAGGGCAGGATAGACCAGATCTGAGAATCCACCTCGTTCATGTGGTTAGGGCTCTGGAACTGCTTACGGTAAGTTACGATCCTTTCTTTGTGCCTGATGAACGTGTGGAATGGATGAGGCGGATAGAACAACAACAGATGGAGGAAGTTCGAGCCAAAATGGGTGAAGTGTTTGAAAATGCTAAAAAGATTCTTGAGGATGCGGGCATGAGGCACAAACGAATCGAAGCTGATATTATTTCTGGTGCTTACAGTAGGGCAGCTACTCTCGTGGAGGAAGCTCGAAAGCGCCAGTGTGGAACGATAATTGTTGGGCGTCGAGGACTTTCGAAAATCGAGGAGTTTTTCCTGGGAAGGGTTAGCAGCAAGGTGCTTCAAATGGCTCCCGATAAGACAGTATGGATAGTGGCTTAGGATGAATACTTATAACGTAAGGATGTGGCTTAGTATGAATACTTATAGCGTAAGTATGTGTTGTTTTCTTATTATTTGTTTCTTTGTTCTGGTTTTCGTGAATACTTCTATAGCGGGGCAATGCATTCGCTGTGGAGGCAATCTGGTGTGTGAAGGTAACAGCGAAAGCGAGCTAATGGAAACATGCGGAAAACCTGATTATGTGGAAGATAAAGGCATTTTAAAAATCCCCGTAGGCTATAAATCTTATGCATATAAGCCTGTTAAGGTTTTTTACTATAACTGTGGTTCCGACCGTCTTGTTCAGTTTGTAACCATAACCGGAGGCACTATAACTGAGATCAGATCAGGTAACAAATACGGCTCTGGAACTCCGAGGTGTAACGAATGAAAAATTTTTAACCTTTGCTTTGAATTTTTCTCTCTGACCATCTGCGTAGGAAACCTACAAAACGGTTTACCGGTGATGGACTTAAAATGCCCTGTTTTTGCAGGGCATCATTTAAACAAGATGAAACATATTCACAGTAAACGCATTCCTTATTTGGTTCGATTAATCCTTCGGAATTTTTAGGAGCTACTTTGTTGGGATTACCAAAACAGGAAGGTCTACTCTGAGGCTCCTCATCTTTTGAAGTGATTTCAAGATGAGGAGCCGAAAAATTCGATTCGTTAGAAAAACTGCTCATTCTATAATTTCTAAAACTGCGCGCTTTTTAAGCTTTGTCGCCGCTGCATTCAAAATAGTGCGGATGGCGTGAGCGTTACGCCCTTCTCGACCGATAATCTTCCCCAGATCTTCTTTAGCCGCCCGAAGTTCAATGACACAGGTATTCTGACCTTCAATTTCTCTAACATCTACCTTTTCAGGATGTTCTGCCAGGGACTTGGCAATAACTGCTACCAGTTCTTTGAGCTCTTTCATACTTCTTCTCCGTTTTTAAGGGGTTAGAGGATTATGACATTTATTACCGACAAAAAACCAATGAACCTTTCTTGCCTTCAAATTGTAACTTCTATTTGCCCGTTTTGATTCTTTAGCGTTAATATTGACTTATTGATGGTTCCAATTTACATAAAACCATCAACTATACTAAAGAAAAAGTAGGATCTGTGTCAAGAGAAAGATGTGATAATCATGGAATGGATTAAAAATGCCTGCATGAGGATGGTTGTAGATTGGAAAAGCTTCAGAATGCTTTAATAGATACGTTAAGCGAACTAAAAAACGTATACGGCGACGACTTATCGAAGCTTCATATAACAGGAAGGTTGCCTGTAGCTGTCAAGAAACTCTTGTCTAAAAGTTTTAATCTCTTTGACGAATCCTGCCGGTTATTCATTTCCTGCCATCATTCTATCAGTGAAGTAAAGTGCCGCATAGGATGTCATTTTTGCTGCTATCAGATACCTTACGGAATTTCCATAGTCGAGTACCTCTATATTTATGAGGGCATATGTAAAACATCCCCCGCCAGGCTCTTTTTACCAGCTTTGCTTGATAGGACCGAAATTATTGCGTCGCTTTCACAAAACATTAAATCTACACGTGAGCTTCTCGAAACTTATTCTCGCAAAACAATTCTATGCCCCTTTCTTGATAAAAATTCCAAGCTATGCATGGTGTATGCTTACAGGCCTTTTGTCTGCAGGATGCATATAAGCTTTAGTGCTCCTCGATTTTGCCATCCTTTACATGAAGAGTCATGGTGGTGTGAGGCTGTGAATATCGAGTCATCCGATGCGGTTAAAGATGTTCTAGCAGAACTGGATGATGTTTTTCCGTTCTCTCTGTCTCAGTTTCTTTTTGTTGGAATTACAGAGTTTATGATAAACATTATGAGGTGCCAACCGATAAAGTGGCGGTAACGGGATTTGGGTAATCTTTCAAACCTAAATACCATGCTGGATAGTCAAGGGGAGATCTGTCAATGAATATCTCCAAGAACAGTTCCGGAGCATTCTCTGGATGTTCACCCATAGTGGTGGAAGAATCTTTCGCTCTTGATAAGCCAAGCTTACAGGACAATACCGCTGATTGGGATCGTTTACTAAAGCACCTAAAAAAGAAAAGCTTTGAACCTCTTGTTCTCAAAGGGATTACCCTTGAAAAACTGAGAAAAATTACCGAAACAGTTAGGAAGAATAACTTTGCAGGACGAGCTGTTCTTATCTATGCTAAGGATGGTTGGGATATTGTGGATGTTAGTGAACCTACCCCAGCAGAATCTGCCTTTGAAGGTCCCTTTGGAGCCGCTTTCGACCTTGGGACGACAAGAATCGCCTTTTATCTTATCGATTTTTCAACTGCTCGAGTGATCTATGAAACATCTGTTGCCAATCCGCAAATTCCTTTTGGTGAAGACATTCTAAGTCGTATCCACTACGCATCTACGGATGAGAAACTCAAAGAACTTCAGATACTCCTTATCGATGCTTTTAACAACGTTATAGAAAAAGTCATGGGAGAGCTTAACCTATCAACAGACCGCATCTACGCAATAACCGTTGCTGGAAATACTACCATGAGCCATTTTTTCCTAGGACTGAATCCCTCCCACATATGTAGAGATCCTTACATACCCGTAGTAAACAGCTTCCCGATATTTCGAGGACGGGAGCTGGGTTTAAGTATGAACCCTGAAGGTATAGTTTATGTCTTCCCCAATGTTGGTTCCTACTTTGGTGGTGATGCCGTCGCTGGTATTATCGCTTCTGGAATATATCAGGATGAGGCCATATCTCTTTTAGTGGATGTTGGGACAAATGCTGAGGTAGTTCTCGGAAATAAAGATTGGCTTATCGCCTGTGCCGGTGCTGCCGGACCTGCTCTGGAAGGAGGAGTGGTAGAACGTGGTATGATGGCTACCCCTGGGGCGATTGATCGAGTTCGCATTAACCCTGAGACTTTGGAACTCACCTACCATACCATAGGCGATCAGAAACCCATTGGAATATGCGGATCGGGACTTATCGATTTAATAGCCGAGATGTTCCAGGCGGGCTTTTTAACTATCCAAGGAAAGATCAACACCAAGTTGAAAAGCCCCAGAATTGTAAACACCCCCGATGGCACAGGTTTTATCGTCGCTTTCGCGGAAGAAACGGCAGATGGGAAGGATCTTATTGTAACCGATATTGATATCGGTATTCTTCTCAAGTCAAAAGCGGCAATGTATACCATACTGAACATTATTGCTCGAAAGGTTGGACTCGATATTCACGACATCGATAAATTTTACGTAGCCGGCACTTTTGGCAACCATATCGACCCGCGAATGGCCATTCGCATTGGTATGCTTCCAGATTTGCCTATCGAAAAGTTTATTCCTATGGGAAATACATCAGGAAAAGGAGCTTCAATGCTTCTGCTCAATCGAAAGATCTTTCAGGATATCGAAGAAATATGCACTAAAATAACCTATGTGGAATTGAACGTTAACGTTGAGCTGATTCACGAATTTAGAGGCGCTCTTTTCCTGCCACATACCGATCCTTCTTTATTCCCCTCGGTTCGAATTCCTGAGATAGCCAGAGGGTAAATTCATGTTAAAGTGGGAGTTTTCAGAAAATAATCATACAGGGCAAGCGCAAGGTTACACATTAATTCAAGTTCTATTTTGGATCATAGTCGTTATGGTGTCTATCTTGTTATTTTACGGTATTTTTTCGTCCCCCACAGGCATAAAGGGATACTTAAACAAAAAAAGTCAGTTAAGCATCATTAACAATAACATACAAAGTCTTGAAAAAGAGAACGAACGATTATACAGAGCCATTAGACAATTTAGAACTCAGCCTGAAAGTCGTAAAGAAATGATCCGACGTCATCTTGGTTGGATCCATGATGGTGAGCGAAAAATTATATTTGTGCCTCAACAATAAGGACTCCATGAAGGAGGGACACAATGGATTACAATAAGGTGTTTATGGTTAAGTGGAACCCTTTTTCGAACATGTTGAAGAAAGCTAAAAAGCTTTATGACAAATCAGAGATTTTCGACGTGGTGGAAAAGGGTGATCTGGTGGCTGTAAAGCTTCATGTCGGGGAACTGGGCAATCCCAATTACATCCGTCCATTTTTTGTAAAACAGATTATGGATGAAGTTATTAAAAGGGGAGGGAAACCCTTTTTGACCGACACAACAACCTACTATCCCGAAATGAGAGCAAACGGTTATGATCATCATGAAAATGCAGTTGCTAACGGTTTCGGCTTTGGACATTTTATCAGCGCCGATGGACTGAAGGGTGGCTATGTTGTGCCAGTTCCTACAGGGTCTGATCTGATTAAGGAGATTGAAGTTGCCGGAGCCCTTTATGAAGCTGATGCTATGATTGTAGTGACTCATGTTAAGGGACATCCACTGGCAGGGATTGGTGGAGCCATCAAAAACCTTGGAATGGGTGGAGTTTCGAAAAAATCTAAACTAGAACAACACAGGCTCGTGGATATGGAGCTCAACACGGAAAAATGCCAGGGTTGCGGTGCTTGCAGGGAAGCCTGTAGGATGCAAATTCCTGTAATAGATCCAGAGAAAAATGTTGTTGTCATAGATGATCCAAGATGTATGAGGTGTCCTATATGTAGCCAGGCCTGTCCCGAGGGGGTAATAACATTGATAGGAAAGGAACGGCTTTGCAGAGGATTGGCTCTAGCTGCGCACGCAGTTCTTAAAACTTTCAAACCAAATAAGGTGGCCTTTGTTAACTTTGCGGTATCGCTAAGTACTGTTTGCGATTGCGGTCCTATGCAGGCAGAAATGATAGGCCCTGATGTGGGAATTTTTGCCGGATTTTCAGCCCTTTCTGTGGATGCAGCCAGTTTTTCTTCTATTGATCATAAGCGGTTAAATGAACTTCATAAAACCGATGCCTGGGAACAGGTTAGATATCTGAAGGAGCTTGGCTATCCAGGTTCCGATACCCCTGAGATTGCTACAATATAATATACGTGAAAGGGGGACGCGTGTCTATGCGTTCCTCTTGATCATATACGCTATTTCTCTACAAAGTACCCTTACAAAAGCTTACTGGCTATAGGTTTTCCACCTTACAATATTTTTGAACACTTATGCTAAATTATTGACATGGAAAAATTTTTTATCTACAGTTCAAGAACCATTTGGGAGGGATTTTTCCTTGAAGATTAAGAGTTTAGATTAACTAAAATCATTTGAGCGGGAGTAAACCCCTTTTTCTGGGGGCGAATCTTCCTTTCGGGAGGTTTTGAAGAAACCATGAAACTTACGGGGGCGCAAATCTTCTTTGAATGTTTAAAGCGCGAGGGTGTGGAAGTGATCTTCGGGTACCCCGGAGGAGCGGTGCTCGATATCTACCATGAAATGTCTAACCATGATATAAAACACATCCTCGTGCGTCATGAACAAGGGGCTGCTCACGCAGCCGACGGTTATGCTAGAGCTTCAGGGCGAGTAGGGGTCTGTTTGGTTACATCTGGTCCTGGAGCGACCAATACCGTAACTGGTATTGCCACAGCCTACATGGATTCGGTTCCCATGGTTATTTTTACGGGACAGGTGCCGACTCGCCTTATAGGAAATGATGCCTTTCAGGAGGTTGATATTACAGGAATAACTCGCCCCTGCACAAAACACAATTACCTGGTAAAGGATGTAAGAGATCTTGCCAGGGTAATTAGAGAAGCCTTTTATCTTGCACGTTCTGGCCGACCAGGTCCCGTGCTGGTAGACCTCCCGAAGGACGTAATCCAGGCTTCAACCAATTTCGTCTATCCTGAAACCGTTAATCTACGTGGATATCGCCCAACAATTGAACCTCATAAGGGACAAGTGCAGAAAGCAGCTCAGGCAATACGAAAGGCTAAAAGACCTGTTATCTATGCCGGAGGTGGAGTAATACATTCGGGAGCATCGGAAGAATTGAGGAAGCTAGCAGAGATGCTCCAGATACCAGTAACTACAACTCTTATGGGACTTGGTGGCTTTCCTGCCACCTTGAAAAAGGGCACAAAAGAATTTCATCCTTTGTGGATGGGCATGCTGGGTATGCACGGGACCTATTGCGCCAATATGGCGGTTAGTAATTGTGATCTATTGTTTGCAATAGGAGCTAGATTTGATGACCGAGTAACCGGTAAAGTGGAAGCCTTTGCGCCTAATGCAACGATTATTCATATTGATGTAGACCCAACCAGCATAAGTAAGAGCGTTATAGTGGATATTCCTATTGTGGGTGACTGTAAAAGAACTCTTAGACATCTTATCTCCATCTTTGAGAAGGAACCTATCCAGAACTTGGATGAAAAAAGACGTCCCTGGTTTGAACAAATAGAGGACTGGAAAAAATCTCATCCTCTTACTTACGACCAGAATAGCCATCTAATTAAACCTCAATTTGTAGTTGAAAAGATCTACGAACTTTCTAAAGGAGATGCGATTATCACTACCGAAGTAGGACAAAATCAGATGTGGACGGCTCAGTTTTACCACTTCACTGAACCGAGAACTCTTATAACTTCTGGCGGGCTTGGAACTATGGGATACGGTTTCCCGGCAGCTATTGGAGCTCAGGTGGCAAGACCCGACAAACTTGTCATAGATATTGCTGGAGACGGAAGTATCCAGATGAATATACAGGAACTCATTACAGCAGTATGCAATGAACTCCCGGTAAAAGTAGCTATACTGAACAATGGTTATCTTGGCATGGTTCGGCAATGGCAGGAGCTTTTCTACAACAAAAACTACTGCCAGACCTGTCTAAGTGCTGCTCCCGATTTCGTAAAACTTGCTGAGGCTTACGGTGCTGTGGGGCTTAGAGCGGTTACGCCAGATGAGGTGGAACCGGTTATAAAGAAGGCTTTAGAAATACCTAAACCGGTTATTATGGATTTTGTGGTGGACAAGGAAGAAAATGTTTATCCCATGGTGCCGGCAGGAAAACCTATAAACGAAATGTTACTGGTGTAGGTAGCTATGAGCACAAACGGACAGAACGGAAATAATCAGCGTCATATTATAGGAGTGCTGGTAGAAAACCAGCCAGGTGTGCTGGCAAGAATTGCCGGTCTTTTCAGCGGGCGTGGATTTAACATAGAAAGCCTGACTGTTGCGGTGACTAATGAACCTGGTATGTCTCGTATAACTCTCGTTACTACAGGCGATCAGCATATTGTTGAACAGATCATCAAACAGCTTAATAAGCTCATCAACGTCATTAAAGTTATCGAATTTCGCGATATGGAATTTGTCGAGCGCGAGATGTCTCTTATAAAGGTGAGAGCAGATAAGCAGAGTAGAGCCGAAATTCTGAGAATTGTTGACATATTCCGAGCCAAGGTAGTGGACGTAAGTCCCAATTCTTACATAATAGAGGTTACGGGGGATGAAGGCAAAATTTCGGCTATTCTTGAACTACTCAACCAATTCGGTATCCTGGAACTTGCCCGCACGGGAAAGGCTGCAATGGCTAGAGGCAAAAAGGAATACGGAAAGGTGAGTAAATCTGCAAAACCTGCAAAGACCGTCGAGCGTGAAAAGGAATTCATTGACGAATAGCTCAGTTTGTCGCACAAATAAAAGATTGTGAAGGTTCGTTTGCTGTTTGGTTGGCTAGATGGCTTTTCCGTAGGTTTAACCTAGGTGGGAGGTTTCAGGATGCGTTTATTTTATGAATCCGATGCGGATCTTGGATTGCTGCAGGGCAAGAAAGTGGCCATTATTGGGTATGGTAGTCAGGGACATGCCCAGGCTCAAAATTTAAGAGACAGTGGTGTGCAGGTAATTGTTGCACAGCGTCCGGGTTCTTATAACTATAACCTAGCTGTAGAGCATGGGTTTAAACCGGTATCTGTGGAAGAAGCGGCTGCTCAGGCGGATATTATCCAGATTCTTATACCCGATCATGTTCAAGCGGCTGTTTATAGAAGCTCCATCGCTCCCCATCTTAAACCCGGCAAAATGTTGATGTTTTCTCACGGGTTTAACATTCACTTTGGACAAATCGTCCCACCTAAAGACGTGGATGTTACAATGGTTGCTCCCAAGGGACCGGGTCATCTTGTGAGAAGTGAATACGTACGTGGAGCCGGGGTGCCGGCTCTGGTTGCCGTGCATCAGAACGCTACAGGTCAGGCTCTTGAGTTGGCTCTTGCCTACGCAAAGGGCATCGGAGCAACTCGAGCGGGAGTTATGGAGACCACATTTCAGGAGGAAACGGAAACGGATCTTTTCGGTGAACAGTGTGTTCTTTGCGGAGGCGTTACCGAACTGATCAAAGCCGGTTTTGAAACTCTTGTTGAAGCCGGGTATCAGCCCGAAGTGGCTTACTTTGAATGTCTTCATGAACTAAAGCTTATCGTAGATTTAATTTATCAAGGTGGCTTTTCCTACATGAGATATTCCATAAGCGACACGGCGGAATACGGAGATCTTACTCGTGGTCCACGTATTATTACCGATGAAACAAGACGAACTATGAAGGAGATATTAAGGGAAATCCAATCCGGAGCTTTCGCCAGAGAGTGGATCCTTGAAAACCAGGCGGGACGCCCATCTTTTCAGGCTTTGAGAAAGCGAGCTAGAAATCACCTTATTGAAGAAGTTGGAAAGAAGCTAAGGGCTATGATGCCATTCCTTCAAGCAAAAGAGGTACCCGAAGTTTGATGAATAGGATAACAGAACCAAATCACCATTCTCCAGAGGAAGATCGAGATCGTATTCCTGTGATAAAAGAAGGTTATCCATTTATATTTTTCGCTGCGTTTTTTACTCTTATAATGGCGGTTCTTCACATAACTGTGGCGGCTATCGGGGGGCTTGGGCTTACAGCGCTTGTGTTATATTTTTTCCGGGATCCTAATAGAATTGTACCTACAGATCCACGACTTGTAGTAGCTCCTGCAGATGGTTTCGTAATCGAAATCTCGGAAAGTTCCCATCCGGAAATGGAAGACGTTAAAATGCTCTGCAGAAAAGTCAGTATTTTTATGACGGTTTTTGATGTCCACGTTAACAGAGCACCATGTTCGGGAAGTATCATCAAAGTTTCCCACCGACCGGGAAAGTTTATATCGGCCCAGAAACCCAGTGCATCAATCCAAAATGAGCGAAACACTGTTGTCTTAGAAACGCCCAAGGGAGAAAGGGTGGTCTTGGTTCAGGTTGCAGGGCTTATTGCTAGAAGAATTGTCTTCTGGTTAAGAGAAGGTGATACAGTTCAGAAGGGAGAGCGAATAGGTATGATCCGTTTTGGATCCCGCGTTGATCTTTATGTTCCTGCCGATTGGAACATTAAAGTATCGCGTGGTCAAAGAGTTAAGGCAGGGGAGACTGTAATATGTACAATGACGTAAATTATTTTAAGCGAAACAAACGAAGGAAAGACGATGATAAGGTAAGGAAGGGAATATATATCCTACCAAACCTTCTCACAACAGGTAATCTTTTTGCAGGATTTGTTTCTATCGTGAGCACTATAGATGGAGAGTATGAAAAGGCTGCTATAGCCATATTCATATCCTGGGTGTTCGATATTCTGGACGGAAAGGTGGCAAGGCTCTCGAAGACTTCAAGCCGCTTTGGAATAGAATATGATTCCCTTGCGGATCTAGTCGCTTTTGGAGTTGCTCCTGGATTGCTCATATATATGTGGGCTCTTACGGATCTTGAGCGTCTAGGATGGTTAGCCGCCTTTGCATTCGTGGCTTGCGGAGCTTTGAGGCTTGCTCGCTTTAATACTATGGCTACAACCGAAGCCAAGCAGTACTTTCTTGGGCTTCCAATACCGGGAGCCGCAGGCATGATAGCAAGCCTCGTCCTATTTCTCCATCCTTACTACCCTCAGCCCCAAAGTGGTGTTTCTGTGATTCTTATGCTGGTGACGTTCATTCTTTCGGCTCTTATGGTTAGCAACATTCGCTACAGTGCCTTCAAAGAACTCGATTTTATAAAAACCAAACCGATTAGAGCCACATTTGCGGTAGTGATGCTGATTGTAATTATTGCGGCAAAACCTAGATTGATTGCCTTCGCCGGATTGGTCTCTTATGTGCTTTCAGGTCCATCGCTTTGGTTGAGAAGGACTTTAAATATGGGCAAATTGTCCTCTAGTGAGGAAAAAAAAGAAAAGCCAACCCTCTAAAACGGTAGACAGGTGTGAAAACCATGGCAGGAAAAACTCTTGCAGAAAAGATTCTTTCTGCTCACACAAACTCAAATAATATCAAACCTGGTCAGATTATAGAAGTTTCTGTAGATTTTTGCTTTGGAAATGACATTACGGCTCCTCTAGCCATAAGAACCTTCAAAGAAGCTGGCTTCCAGAAAGTGTTCGATCCCTACCGTATTGCTATGATACCCGATCATTTTACGCCCAATAAGGACATTGCTACAGCCATGCAGGTTAAAGTCATGAGAGATTTTGCAAGGGAACAGGGAATTCCTTACTTTTTCGAAATAGGCAGAGTAGGGATTGAACATGCGCTCCTTCCGGAAGAAGGACTTGTGCTTCCCGGAGAGATTATAGTCGGAGCGGATAGTCACACCTGCACTTATGGTGCTCTGGGAGCCTTTGCAACAGGCGTAGGAAGTACCGATCTTGCCGCTGTTATGGCTACAGGAAAAATTTGGTTCAAAGTTCCACCATCTGTTAAGATTATATTCAAAGGAAAGCTTGGTCCATGGGTCAGCGGTAAAGACCTTATTCTTTACACCATAGGAAAGCTGGGTGTTGAAGGGGCTCGGTATAAGGCTCTAGAATTTACCGGAGAAGTTATAGAAAACCTACCGATGGCTGAGCGCTTCTCACTGTGCAACATGGCTGTGGAAGCGGGGGCAAAGGTCGGTTTGATTGCTCCAGATCGAGTTACGGAGGATTACATCAAGGGAATTGCAAAACGTCCTTATAAATTTTACGCAAGTGATCCCGATGCCACATATGAAGAAATCTATGAATGGGATGTGTCATCGCTTGAACCCTTAGTGGCGTTTCCACATATACCTGAAAATGTTCATCCCGTAAGTCAGGCTAGCGATATTGAGATCGATCAGGTCGTGATAGGCTCCTGCACCAACGGTAGAATCGAAGATTTACGAGTTGCTGCTGCAATTCTCAAGGGCAGGAAAGTACATCCCAGGGTTAGATGCCTTATCTTCCCCGCAACACCTAGGATATATCAGCAGGCTTTAGAAGAAGGATTAATCAAAATATTCATTGAAGCGGAAGCGGTGGTTAGTCCCCCGACCTGTGGTCCCTGTCTTGGAGGGCACATGGGAATTCTCGCCAAAGGTGAACGAGCTCTTGCTACAACTAATAGAAACTTTGTAGGTCGGATGGGGCATCCAGAGAGTGAGGTCTTTTTGAGTAATGTTGCTGTAGCAGCGGCTTCGGCAGTTACCGGTTATATTACCCACCCAGGACAACTGTGAGTAAACAGTATGGCATGACGGGGCGATACATTAAAAGATTTTACGGTATTTCATGACTCGCTATGGCAGCGCGCTAGTTCTGTTACCATGAAATAGGCACCAAAAACCTATTTGTAATAGTTAGAATGGAGGAAGTTATGCGATTCCAGGGGCGAGCCTGGTTGTTTGGCGACAACATAGATACTGACGCTATTATTCCTGCGAGGTATCTCAATACAAGTGATCCCAGGGAACTGGCAAAGCACTGTATGGAAGATGCCGACGCCAGTTTTGTCGATAAAGTCCAGCCTGGGGATATCATTGTAGCAGGTAAAAATTTCGGTTGTGGATCCTCGCGAGAACATGCTCCAATAGCTATCAAATGGGCTGGTATAAGCTGTGTGATAGCGGAAAGTTTTGCCAGGATTTTCTATAGAAACGCCTTTAATATGGGGCTTCCTATCCTGGAGTGTCCCAGTATCGGTGGGAAGATAAAAGAGGGAGATGAAATAATCGTAGATTTATCCAAAGGTATAATTGAGAACACCTCCACAGGAGAAGTTTTTCAAGCAGAACCACTTCCTCCCTTTATGCAGGAGCTTCTTAAGGCTGGAGGACTTATTCTTTATGTGAAGAAGCAAATTCAGTTATCAAAATAAAACTCCGGAAAGGAAGGGAACCATGGCACGGAAGTATCGAATTGCAACTATCCCGGGCGATGGGACAGGACCAGAAGTTGTAAGAGAAGCCGTTAAGGTTTTGAATGAGGTGGCTTTAAAGGAAGGTTTTACCATTGAGTGGATCCCATACGATCTAGGTGGGGAACGATATTTAAGAACAGGTGAGATACTACCGGACAGTGTTGTTGATGAACTTCGCCAGACGGACGGGATTCTTCTTGGAGCTATCGGCCATCCGGATGTCAAACCAGGGATACTGGAAAGAGGGCTTTTGCTGGAGCTTCGTTTTAGACTCGATCAATATATAAATCTTCGACCGGTGGTGCTTTACCCAGGAGTTGAAACGCCCTTGAAGGACAAAAAACCTGAAGATATAGACTTCGTGGTTATTCGGGAAAATACAGAAGGGTTGTATTCGGGAGCCGGTGGTATCCTTCGTCAGGGCACTCCCTATGAAGTTGCAGTTCAGGAGTCCATAAACACAAGGATGGGAGTAGAGCGTTGCATTCGCTATGCCTTTGAATATACCAGAAAGCGTAACAAGAAAAAGAAGCTCACCCTGTGCGGCAAAACCAACGTGCTCATATACGCTTTTGGGCTCTGGGAACGAACATTCTACGAGGTTGCAAAGGAATATCCTGATATTCAAACCGATTATGCTCATGTGGATGCCACCTGTATGTGGATGGTAAAGAATCCTGAATGGTTCGATGTTATAGTAACAGATAACATGTTTGGTGATATTATTACAGATCTTGGAGCGATCATTCAGGGCGGAATGGGTATAGCTGCAGGAGGAAATATCAATCCTCAAGGAGTCTCAATGTTTGAGCCTATTGGTGGTTCAGCTCCCAAATACACGGGCAAAAACGTCATAAACCCGCTTGCAGCAATTTGCGCAGGGCAGATGCTTCTGGAACATATCGGCGAAGAAAAGGCTGCTCACATTGTTCTGGAAGCAGTGAAGAAAGTGGTGGCTAGAGACATAAAAAGTCTCGCTGCGGGAAAAATGGGAATGACAACCTCAGAGGTCGGGGATAAAGTTTGCCAGTATGTTAGGGATTACAAAGAAAGCCAGTAGATAAGGAAGGAAGAGAAGATGAGCTCACAGGGCTACAATGTCGCAGTGGTTGGAGCTACCGGGGCAGTAGGAACCATGATGATTAAGGTTCTGGAAGAAAGAAATTTCCCGGTGAAATCTATTAAACTCCTCGCATCCGCCAGATCTGCCGGAAAAAAACTAACCTTTAAAGGAACGGAAGTTGTCGTGGAGGAACTAAAAGAATCCTCCTTCAAGGGTATCGATATTGCTCTTTTTTCTGCTGGAGCTTCGGTGAGTCGTGCCTTTGGTCCTGTGGCTGTTTCGTCCGGATGTGTTGTGGTTGATAACTCTAGTGCATTTCGTATGGATCCGGAAACTCCTCTTGTGGTTCCGGAAGTCAACCCTCACGCTTTAAAGCAGCACAAAGGGCTTATATCTAATCCCAACTGTTCCACTATTCAGATGGTGGTTGCCCTGAAACCCATAAGAGATGCAGCGGGCATTAAGCGCATTGTGGTTACAACCTTCCAAGCTGTATCCGGAACAGGGCAGAAAGCCATATTTGAGCTGGAAAATCAGGTTAGGGCTTGGGCTAAGGGAGAGCCAATGCCAAGGTCGGTTTATCCTCATCAGATAGCTTTTAACTGCCTTCCCCATATCGGTGCTTTCCTCGACAACGCCTATACCGAGGAAGAAATGAAAATGGTTAACGAAACGAGGAAAATATTTGAAGATCCATCCATTGCGGTATCCGCTACCACAGTGCGAGTTCCTGTGTTTTACGGTCATTCTGAATCGATCAATGTAGAACTTAAGTCACCTCTATCGCCAGAGGAAGCAAGAGAGCTTCTTTCAAAAGCTGAAGGTGTAGTCGTGGTAGATGATCCCAAAAACAACCTCTATCCGATGCCAATTCATGCTGCTGGACAAGATAAAACCCTTGTAGGACGTATAAGGAAGGATCTTTCTGTAGAACACGGTTTGGCAATGTGGGTCGTTGCCGACAATATCAGAAAGGGAGCTGCAACAAATGCCGTGCAGATTGCAGAACTCCTGATCCAGGGTGGTTTGCTTTAATCGGTGATTCGTATTACCGGTGGAAGTCTTAAGGGAAGAAAGTTGCTGGTGCCGAGTGTGCCGAATCTTCGCCCAACGACGGATAGGGTTCGGGAGTCACTTTTCAACATTTTAGGATACAAGGTGAATGAGAAGCGAGTGTTGGATCTTTTTGCAGGTTCCGGTGCACTCGGGATCGAAGCACTAAGTCGTGGTGCTATCGAAGCGGTTTTCGTTGAAAAGTATAAAAGAGTGGCGGATGTCCTGCGGAAAAATATTTCGGTTTGTAACCTTGAAGATAAATCTTTAGTCTTAACAATGCCTGCGGATAAAGCTATTTTGACCCTTGCAAGGCGTTCCGAAAAATTCCATCTTATATTCATGGACCCACCTTATCATTCGTCACTTGCATCTTCGACTCTTGCCTTAATTCCTCCACTTTTAACCGATGAAGGCATGGTAATTGTGGAGCATGACATTAAAGAAATGCCGTTGATTGGTGAAAATATCTGGGTAATTGAGGATAGACGCCGGTTTGGGAGAACTATGGTCTGTTTTCTAAACCTCAGACGGTGATTGGAGGTCTTCTTTATGAACCATTGTACTCTTGCCGTATATCCTGGATCCTTTGATCCTATTACAAATGGTCATCTGGATTTGCTTTCCAGGGGTCTGAAACTTTTTGATAGGATCATCATAGCGGTGGCAGTAAATCCTGCCAAGACCCCTCTTTTTACTCTTGAGGAAAGACTTGAGTTGATTGAAGCTTCTCTGGAGGATTTTCCTCAGAAAGATCGAGTTGATGTCGATGCCTTTGAGGGTCTCCTTGTAGATTATGTTAAAAAAGTTGGAGCGAAGGCAATCCTTCGAGGGCTTAGGGCAGTAAGCGACTTTGAATACGAATTTCAGATGGCTCTCATGAATAGGCGCCTCAATTCGGAAGTGGAAACGTTTTTCCTGATGACGGGCATGAGATGGATTTACATAAGTTCTCGTATAATCAAAGAAGTAGCTATGGCCGGAGGATGTGTGACTGGCCTAGTTCCAGAGCCTGTGGAAAAGAAACTCATAGAAAGGCTCAAAGTAAGGGTAAAACCATGTTAGATGCATTATCGAATTTATGCAAAGAGGCTCCAAAACCCTTGGGCAGCTTTAACTAGAGAGGCTGTTGCTGGATGAACTGGGTTGAGAAAAACCTCTTTGGGTTTTCCTTGTTCAACAATTTTCCCTTTTTCCATGACCCATACCCAGTCGGTTAGAGCCTCAATGATGGTAAAATTATGGGATGCCACAAGAAGTGTTATTCCCTCGTCTAAACAGAATTTTCTTAATATCTGCGCCAGCTTGTGCTTATCGAGAGGGTAAAGGCCGGTGAAAGGCTCGTCGAGAAGTAGCAATTTAGGGGTTTTAATGAGAGCTCGAGCAAGAGCCACTCTCTGGCATTGCCCCCCACTCAGTTCCCATGGATATTTATGAAGAGAATCTTCTTCAAGACCTACAATCTCAGTTATTCTGTGCAATTTGTGCATCACATCTTTTCTGCTCCCTACAAGAAGTTCAATAATAATCTCTTTGGCTGTCATGTAGGGATTCAAAGACACGTACGGATCCTGCCACAATAATTGGACTTTCCCCTTGAAACGATAAGGAAAGGGGTTAAATTTTTTGCCTTGCCATTTGAGCTTTCCTTTGGTGAACGGTTCAACCCCGGCTATGCATTTGAGAAGGGTTGTTTTGCCAACCCCACTTCTTCCGATGAATCCTCCATTTTGGCCTTCTTCCAAACTAAATGATATGCTGTTAAGAACCTTTGATGTTTCAGGGTAAGTCTTTTCAAGGGAGTCCAATTCCAAAAGTTTGTATCTTTTAGATTCTTTTATTTGAACTTCAGTGCCCGTAAGTGAAAACCATAGTTTGCCGTGGTTTCTTGCCATTAACTCTTTTAATTCTCTAACACTATTTCTAATATCTATTATGCCCTGTTTAAACAAAGCCACCCTAAAGCGATCAGGTCCAACAAGTTGTTCCAGAGCAGCGAGACTTTCTACATCGTGAGTAATGAAGAGTACGGCAGTATTATTGGATCTCATTAAATCCTGGAACACGCGGAGAATTTCCCATTTGGTGATGGGATCAAGTCCCTCTGTGGGTTCGTCGGCAATTAAAAGGATAGGGCGGATAGCAATAGCCATTGCCAACAGAATTCTTCTTTGCATTCCTCCGCTAAGCCGGGAAGGCACTTTAAATGCGTGGTTTTCTGAAACACCGACTCTTCTAAGTAAATCTTTGGGATCGACGTTACGGCCTATTTCTTGGAGTTGACTCTTTACAGAACGATATGGGTGTAAAGCCCCAGCAGGACTTTGAGGCAAAAGAAAAATTCCCCTTCCTCTAAAAGTGCTAAGCTTATGATAGGACCTAACCAGGTCTATTTTGTTACCGTTGAAACACACTACGCCCCGCTGTATGTTCACGCCTCTTCCTAAAAGTCCTGTAAGAGTAAGAGCAATAAGAGTTTTGCCAGATCCGCTTTCTCCAAGAACACCAAGAACTTGGCCTGGTTCGAGAGTAAAAGAGACACTACGGGTAATTTGTCGGTTTACAATCTTTCCTCCAGGTAAACTCAAAGTAAGGGAGATGCTAAGATCTTCAACGGTCAAAAGCTTCATGAGAAATCATCAAATAAAAGTGTAGTTTCGATAATTAGCTAGATCCCGCATACTTGCAGCTGCCCACTGAAACAACATTACGGTTATCGTAAACCCCACAGAAGGGCCAACCATTATCCACGGGGCTACCGGAATCAGAGGCATTGCATCTCTTATCATGCTTCCCCACTCAGGTATAGGTGGCTGAACTCCTAGCCCTAAAAACCCGATCCCGCCGAAAAGCACAATGGAGCGTGCCGATCTAACGAAAAAAGCTGATCCTAGAGGCGGTAGAATCTGTGGGAGAATGTATGATTTGAATAATCGAAACCCGCTAATACCGGTAGCTCGAGAAGCAACAACGTAATCCTGGGCATAGGCCACAATAAGAAGGTTTCGTATAAACCTTGCCCACCAAGGCCAGTTAGAAAGTGCAATACTAATGACTACTCCAAATATCGAGTTTCCTAGTATCAAAGTCAGTACAAGAATGAGCAACAAATCGGGAAGAGCAAGGCAACTATCTATTATCACCATTAAGGGTTCTTTAACAAGAGATGGTGCTTTCAAGGATGCTAAAGCGATAACTGTTCCGATTATCGCTCCAAGTATTGTAGCAGAAAGGCCTGAGATTACGGTGTTTCTACCGCCAATTATGGTCCTGGAGAATAAACAACGTCCAAGGGAGTCTGTACCGAGAAGAAATTCTCCACTAGGAGGAAGCAGACGCTGTTTGAGATCTATTTTGTAAGGATCCGAAACGATAGCAGTTAATGAGGGCAGAAGAACTAGAAAAATCAAGAATATTAGGAGTAACCCGATGGATTGTTTACACGCTGATTGTACATTTGAAAGGATTGCTTTTAAACTTCTCAGTTTGTATTCCATAGGTCTAGAAATGAGATCTCATCAGGGTTGGATTTGAGTAGTAAAGTAACGCATCGGTTATTGAGATGAGAAAGGCAAAAACCCATCCACTCCACAATACTACAGCTTCAATGACCGGATAGTCCCTCGAAAAAACAGCTTCCACAAAAAGCCTTCCCAAGCCCGGTAGTCCAAAAACGATCTCTACCACAACGGCTCCGCTTAAAAGCCTTCCTAGACTTATAGCCCAAACGGCTAACAGTGAAGGTAAGATGCACGGGAAAACATGTCTAAAAAATATAGCCCATTCCGACAAACCCTTCGCATAAGCAAAGCGTATATAATCTGAATTTAACGCCTGAGTTATAACGGTGTAGGTCACATAAAAATAAAAGGCAGTTATTGGAAGTCCAAGCACCAAGTAAGGGAGGAAGGGGATTACATTTTCAAAATCTTTCAAGGCAATTGAAACCAGAAGAAGTATAAGAACTCCGAGAACATAGTCAGGAATAACCAATCCTAATAGGCTGATTGAAGAAGTTATCCATCTAACAGCTTTGAACTTTACACTTCCCCATGCTCCCAGCAAAGAGCACGGAATAACCCACAAAAGAGTTCCAAATGCCAGCTTCATGGTGAAAGGTAAACGAGAGCCTATTTCTTTAAGCACCGGTTCCCCTGTTCGGTAAGATTTACCGAAATCCAGCACAAGAATACCTTTAATCCAGTTAAGAGACCGGTTAAACACCGGAGATTCAAGGCCAAAAAGTTGTCTAATTTCCCGTATTTTTTCTTCGGAAACTGCTTCTGAAGCTTCCCTCAGTGCAAGTTCACCCGGGTCACCGGGTATCAAGGTAACAATTACAATACACGCAAGTGTAACCGTAAAAACCATAATCAAGGTTCTCAATAGGCTGGTATAGATGAATCGGGCAGTATCCACTTTTCACTTCTCCCACCACAATATTGCAAGATCGCAAGACAAGACATTGTTTTCATCAGATATACCTACTCGATAGAAGGCATCCTTTACAGTCTCTTTATCAAAGCCAAAAACGGCGAAATAGGATTTGTAAAATTCGAGCATATCATCGGCAGTCATGGTGATTTTACTTTCCCAATGGTATTTTCTTATCTCCGGACGTTTTCCCCTGGAGATAAGGTACCCAAAACACCATAGTGGTAGAGTCATTCCTGGGGATGGAGGTATCTGGCCTATGAGATGTTCAAAAAGCCTTTGTTTGACTAGCATACCACTGCTAGAGTACTGGAGCACCAGCACGCATCGTCTCCGAGCCCATTGTTCAAGCTTAAAAATGCCGCTGGGAGAAATGGCTTGTGGGAAAAAGGCAGCAATTACAGTGTCGAAGGGTTCATCTGGCGTGAAATCGTAAAAATCTTTATGAACCACGTGTACATTGGAGATTCCACAGTTTTCAATTACAGCATTCGAATATTTAACCATGCTGGATGAATAATCCAAAGCTGTTACGGATAAGACGAACGAAGCGAGAGCAGTTGAAAGCCATCCAGTACCGCATCCCACGTCTAGTACTCGGTCTGTTTCTGTTATGATACCTTCGCTAGCCATAAAACAAGCTATTTCCCTTCCAAGCTTTTCTGCATCACCCCACAATCTCGAAAACAAGGAGCCAGCAGCATCGTAAAACTGCTTCCACTTTTGAGGCTCCGACCACTGGGTTTTCAAGACAATGGTATTTCCTACGATTTCGTGCCAAAGATTTACCCAAAAATCTTCTTCTTTAATTAGCTCGCAGAACTTCTTCATCATCTAGTTTCAACACCTTCGAACACCGGTCTGAAAAGTGAATCCATACTAAGGTTTCCGGCACTAAAACGGTAAGCGTATAAAGCAATATCATGAAAAAGTGGAATCAGAGGAACTTCTTCGGAAAGAATTTCTTCAAGACGATGATAAACTTCTGTTCGAAAATTTTCGTCTGTAGCCTCTTTAGCTGTATGTATGAGCTCCTTTGCGCCATCATGATGCCACTTGGTTTGTTTTAAAAAGAAAGAGTAAAAGCAATCTGGATCTCCTGTCATCATAGTAAAAGGCTGAAGTGTCATGTGAAACTGTCCGTTTTTGATCATTGAATAATAAAGACCCTTTTCTTGAATAATGATTTTGGCCTTTATATTCTTGCTTACAAGCAATCTTTCGATAATCTGAGCGATTTCCATATAGGACCATCTTGATACGGTATTACTGTGGAGAAGAATTACAACAGAGTCGGTTCCTTCGATTGAAAAATCAGCCGGAAAAGAAAAAGAAGGAAACCGTAGAAGCGAAAAATTCCATCTTTTGTTCAGTCTGGAGTAAGGGTCTAGAGCAACAACGGCTAGATTTTTCATAATATTATCAACAATGCTATGCCGATCGATAGCTCCGGCTAGCCACTTTCTGGTGTTCCTATTATTAAAAGGGGGTCTGGCTGTATTAAAAACTAGATAGTGAGTAGTAGCCACTTCCTTTGACTTGATTACTATTTCTGGATGGCTGTGTAGAACTGATTTTTGGTCAGGTAATATGCCGCCCACGTCGATTACTGCATCAATACGGCCCGAAATCAAAGCTATAAGTCGAGCATGTGGATCTTGAAGTATTCGAAAGGTGATACGTTCGTACGGAGGGTGAATTCCCCAGTAATAATTATTTCTTACAAGTGTTATTTGTTCATCGGGAATTATAGACTCTAATTTATAGGGTCCTGTTGCAATGAAGTTTTTGATCCTCCCTTTTTCATCCCAACTGGAAGGATGGAAAATAGGGCTTCCGTAGTAAGCGACAAGATTGGGGAAAAATGCACAAGGACGGGATAGTTTAAAGATCACGTGATGTTCATCAATTGCCTTAATTTCCTCCAGAGTTTTGTATCGATCGAAAGGGTCAAATTTGGGATGAAGCCTAAGTCTTTGAATAGATTGTACTACATCTTGGACTTTGAGTGTATCTCCATTATGGAATTTAACATTTTCTCTTATTTTAAAAATCCATGTTCGCTTGTCGTCGCTACTGATCCAAGATATGGCAAGCCACGGAACAGGTCTCAATTGATCATCAAGGTTAATAAGAGCTTCCCACGACTTCGTAGAACCATGAAGAAAAGTGGCACTTTCTGGACCATCATAAAAGGTCCTGCCTACTCCAATGGTCAACGAAGTGCCTGTAGAAATAGCCGGAATCAACAATAGCAACGGAATTAGCCACTTTTTCATAAAAACTTCTTACTCACTTTGTTTTTGATGAAAAACAACCGTTCTATTTTATTACATCTTTTAGAACAACCACCTCACACTGACTAACCCCTCTACATACCGCCCTGGGTTTACATATACGATTTCTGTTTCGTAATCCTTGTCGAAAATGTTAACAGCCGAGATTGATGTGGTCAGCACTCAATTCGGAGCTATTCTCCAATCTCGCCATATTCTCAGGTCAACAGTCTGGTAAGATTTCATGTGGAAAAAGGGAAGCTCTGTATTTTCATCATCATAATAACGATCGTCAGAAAATCGGATTAAAAGATTAGCGTTAACTAATTCAGGATCAAGGTAGGTAATCCCCACGCTACCCCAGTAATCAGGAGCATTGCGGAGTTCATGCCCTTTATTTTTGGGATCTTTGACTATTTCTGAATGATTAAGAGTCAGTGATGCTGTGAACCATAACTTTCCGAAAAGCTTCTGTTTACCGTAAAGCTCTATTCCGTATATTTCAGCTTCACCTAGGTTCTGGGTTCTAATAATAGTTCCGCCCTGAACATAGGGGTTTTCGTCGTAACGGTAAGAAACAATGTCCCGTATTCTGCCGTAATATCCAGTGGCACTTAACATTGTTTGAGTTTCTGCAAAGGTAAGATCTACACCACAGTCTACCATCCAGGTTTTTTCTGGCTTCAGATTTGGGTTCGGTTCTCGCCAAGTTTTGCCTGTTGTAATACGTTGAAAATACCATAAAGCCGTTCCCGGCCAATAAGCGGTGCCGGCTGATGAACGAAGAGAAAGCATATCGTTGACATTATATTTTATCCCTCCACGGTAAGTCCATGTGTCTTTGGAAACATTGTCTGGTTCCTGAGGATTCGATTCTGTTACGAAAATGTCGTGAAACTTCCATCGGTCGTAACGTATCCCGCCGATCAATGAGAGTTTCTTGTCCAACAAAAATATCTGATCCTGAATGTAAAAGGCTGTTTGATCGGTGGATACTTCATAGGTAGAGCTTTTCTTATCTTTATAGAAATCGTCACGTCGATATTCATCTTCGCGACTCCCAAAAAGCCCAACGGTGAAAATATTGTCTTTTAAAAGGTAAAGATCAACCTGAGCTTCTGCAGGATATCTTTTAATTTCCCAGGTTCTTCTGGACACAATGGCTGGATCGAATAAAAGGTTCCCTTTGGAATCAAGAGAAAGTCCCCCGTTGTATTGTTGAGGATGGTTGTAATATTGATATGCTCCCGTAAGTTTAAATTTGGCGAAAGAATTGATAGGTGTTTCAATGTGAGCTGTTGTAATAGCCTGATCGCCGTAATCATCAAGAATTAAATTTGTCTGTCCACCATAAAGATAGCGATTCACAAAATTAAAACTAACCCATGCTTTTGTGCCAGCGTTGTTATCCCAGCCGACTTTGCCGCTAAAAAATGAATGCTTGTATTCGTTGTCTTCTAGCGATGCGTCCACTAAGTACTGCTTTTTGCCCAGTTTCCAGAGTTGAACCATGCCGTCGACGGGTTTCATCTTATAACCATATGAATAATCTCCAGAGTAAGAAAGGTAGTAATTCCAGTTACCAACCTGATCACCTACGTGAGTATGAGGACGATAGGTATTGTTGCTTCCGTAAGCCATCTCTGCCACTGCTCCCATGTCCTTCTTTCCACTTCTAGTTATGAAGTTAACTGCCCCACCAGAAGCGTTGGCTCCATAGAGGGTTGATGATGGTCCAAGAACAACATCGACCCGCTCAACATCGTGAGGATTAAGAGTTGTTGCAAGGAAAGACCGTATAGGAAGTCCATCAACCAAATACACCGTTCTTCCAATGAAATAACCTGTGCCTCTGAGATGTATCCAGGGAGGACCCCAAGGATAATACTGAGCCACATGCACGCCGGGAAGATCTCTGATAAGTTCCCCAACGTTGTTCATGTAAAAACTCGGCTGTTCGTCTATGTTTTTTCTTTCTAAAGACCAGGTAGTAAATGGGACGGTTTTAGGGTCTACTTCGGTTTTGGTGGCAGTAACAGTAATCGTTTCGAGTGTGGTAGCCTCTTCCGATCTTCTTTCCTTTTTTGCTTCTTCTTCCGAGGTTTCCTGAGAAATTAACAAATTGGTCTCGGCCAGTATACTCCCATTGGGCTGAGATCCAAAGGAAATCCAAAAGATAACGACCCAAACAGCCAAAAATCTTAAAAGCTTCAATGATTTCATACGTTCCTCCTTCTTATGTGCAACATTCAAAAACAAAAAGGGCCACAACCTCTTCATGAGGTTTGGCCCTTCAGGGGGTTTTATTCTAAAAAGTATATGTTATTCTAAATTTACTTACGTTAGCGCTTCATGCGGATGATCCAAAGTCAATTTCTACATGCATTGCTAAGAAAGGTCAAGGGAAATAAAAACAACCCTGTGTCCCGTGAAGCCTGCGGCAGGGACGACCATTTGACTGCCTCCATGAAAGTTAGCCCAATTACGCATGTAGTTTCCGAGCATGCTCTACTGCTTTCTTAAGGCGATTTATAACAATCTCTTTTCCGAGAATATCCATGATCTCAAAGAGCCCTGGACTTGCCGTTCGTCCGGTAAGCGCTACCCGCACGGCTTGAGCAATCACTTTAAGCTTGACACCATGCTCTTCTGCCATGCGGCGAAATAGTTCTTCAAGAGCCTTTTCTTCAAATCGTCCTGCATTTGTTGAAATAGCTCTAATAACTTCCTCAATAAAAACAGATGTCTCCGGTGTAAGAAAACCTTCGGCTGCTTTGGGATCATAAGTTACTTCATCGAGCATGTAAAAATTCATTGCATCTGCCATTTCCGCAAGGGTAGCACAGCGTGGCTGTAAGGTCTGGATAGCTCTGATTAGATAGTCCCTCGGTTTTTCTGGATAACCCTTTGCTTTGAGAAATGGCAAGAGCGGTTCCACAAGCTCTTCGGGACCCTTGTGTCTTATATAATGTCCGTTAATCCATCTCAGTTTTTCCATATCAAAGACGCTTGCAGAGGAACCCACATTTTCTAGGGAAAACTTTTCTATGAGCTCGTCTCTTGTAAAAATTTCCTGATCTCCATAAGACCATCCTAGTCTAACCAGGTAGTTAAAAAGGGCTTCCGGAAGAAACCCCATTTCTCGGTAAGCAATAACAGATGTAGCTCCATGCCGTTTGGAAAGCCGCTTGCGGTCTGGTCCTAATATGAGAGGAACATGGGCAAATTCCGGGACCCTTTCTCCAAGAGCCTGATAGAGAAGCACCTGCTTCGGTGTGTTGTTTACATGATCATCGCCTCGAATAACATGGGTAATGCCCATAGTTATGTCATCAACGATGACAGAAAAATTGTAAGTTGGCATACCGTCGCTTCTTATAAGGACTAGATCATCAAGTTCTGAATTATCGAAAGAAAGCACTCCCTTGACGATATCCTTTACTACGGTAGTTCCAGTTTGAGGACACCGAAAACGTAACACTCTTCCCGGAGCTGGCGTGAGTCCTTTGTCTCTACAGGCTCCGTCATACTTGGGCTTGAGCCCTTTCGCAAAGGCTTCCTGCCTTCTCCGTTCCACCTCTTCAGGACTACACTCACAATAGTAAGCCCAGCCTGATTGGTAAAGCTTCTCAGCGTAGGCTCGGTAAAGATCAAGTCGCTGAGTTTGAAAATAGGGACCTTCGTCCCAATCAATCCCAAGCCATCTTAGCGACTCGAGAATTGATTTGGTGTATTCTTCCGTCGATCTCTGAGTATCCGTATCCTCAATGCGAAGTATAAATTTTCCACCGTGATGCCTTGAAAAAAGCCAGTTGAAAATCGCCGTTCTTGCTCCTCCAATGTGAAGATGCCCTGTAGGACTTGGAGCAAATCGAGTAACCACAGATTTTTGCACAGTTAGATCCTCCCATTAGAAAGTTTTTGCAATTTCGATAAAGTCAAAATAAATTATTACCACCTGGTTTGCTAAAACTCAAGGAAAGAGGAGGGAAGGGATTATGCCAAGAATTGGAGTTTTACTTTCTGGTTGCGGAGTTTTCGATGGTTCTGAAATCCATGAAGCCGTAATCACTTTGTTAGAACTTGATAGAGCCGGAGCAGAGATTGTGTGCATGGCTCCCAATATGGATCAGTATCACGTTATTAACCATCTGACTCAGGAGGAAATGCCGGAAAAAAGGAATGTACTCATAGAGTCTGCAAGGATCGCTCGCGGGCAGATTAAGGACGTGCGAGATGTTTCGGCTTCCGATCTGGACGGTTTAATAATACCTGGGGGATTCGGAGTGGCTAAGAACCTGTGCGACTTCGCTTTCAAAGGAGCGAATGCTACCGTTCATCCTGACGTTGAAAGGCTTCTTAAGGAGATGGTGGAAGCGAAAAAACCTATTGGTGCTGTCTGTATAGCACCAGCTCTTATAGCAAAGGCTCTAAGTGCCAGAAAACCTGAGATAACTATTGGAACCGATGAGAATACCGCTAAGACAATAGAAGCTATGGGCGCTGTTCATTTTTCCTGTCCGGTAGATGATGTTCATGTTGATGAAAAGAACAAAATCGTTACCACGCCGGCATACATGCTAGGACCAAGCATCAAACATGTTGCCGAAGGAATTAGAAAGCTCGTGCAGAAAGTGGTTGAAATGGCAGGTAGATAAAATGGACGATGCGTCAAATATGTCAGATGTTATAGAAGCAGTTAGGGCAACAGCCAAAACAATAGGGGAGAATGTGCCTTATCCCCTGGGAATGGGGTTTGAAGGAGAAATTTTATTTCTTAATCAAGAGGGCTAAAAATATCCTTGGCGATTATTCTCTTTCAAGCCTTCCCAGGGGCGTCGGGCAAGATACGAAATCTTTCTACCTTCGAGTAAGCCATGGCAAAACGGTATTTGTACAGCTTGTGCCTCTTCCTAAGAAGCATTTTCTTCTCATTCTCGAAGAATTTACCGAAGAAGCGACAAGAGATAGTCTAACGGGTCTTCTGAGCAGGTATCATCTCAATCTAGTAGGGTTCCGTGTGCTGGAAAATGTCGATAAGGCCGGGAAAGTAGCAATTTTTTCATGGACCTTGACGGGTTTAAAACAGTTAATGACGCTTTTGGACATGAAGCCGGTGATCTTGTTCTTAAAGGCGTGACCGAAAGACTTCTTAGGGCTTTGAGGAGCACTGATTTATGTTTTAGATGGGGAGGAGATGAATTCTTGATTATTTCGCCTGGCTTTAAAGAAAAAGTCCATGCAGGTCTTTTGGCTAGAAGAATAATTAAAACCATTTCCGAGCCATTTTCGGTAAAAGGACACATGGTGAAAGTGGGAGTCAGTGTAGGTATTGCTGTGCATCCTGAAGATGGAGAGGATATTTTTGATCTTATAAGAAAGGCCGATTCGGCTATGTATAAGGCAAAGCAGCATGGAGGAAACATGTATATGTACCACTCTAAGACGGAGTAAAAGGCATGGTGGAATCTGACGAAAAGGTCGTCGAAAGGCTAGCAGAGTGTATTGTTAGGAAAATAGAACCTTCTATAAGAGAAATTGTCCAAAGAACTGTTCAAGAAGAGGTTGTTACAGCTCTTAAGAGAGCTCTCTCGGATAGTGAATTTTATAAGGGTCTAAGCGACGATGTTGTATAGGGAATAGGGAAAATTTATAGCGAAATATTCTCAGCAAAACAGGAAATACAGGTCAATAAGTTCCTAATAGATGGCACTTTGCAGGCAATAGGCGAATCCCAATCTCTTCTAGATAATGTGCTCACAATTACCGAAACATCTACCTTGAAAATCATGGATGTTGTTGAGTCGATTCAAGACAATATGGAAAGGACTCGAAGCATCATAGAAGAACTGAGTAATTCGGAGAAATTAAATATCATCTTTAAAGAAATCGATAGGCAGCTTACGGAGATACTGACTTTGCTTAGTTTCCAGGATATTACAGGACAAAAGATTAAGAAGCTTATAGAATCTATAAAGAAGATTGAAGAAATTGCCTTCGAATTGTATCTAGGCTCTGAAATATTTAAGAAAGCCAAAGCCGAGGGATTCGAAAGAAGTTACGAAGAACTACGAGAGGAAGTTAAAAAACAGGTAGAAATAATGAAACAAAAGAAACCAGAAATTGTAGACCAACAGGCTATAGACGAACTTTTGGAATCTTTAAACCTTTAAAACGGAAAAATTCCCAGCGTCAACATTCTCGCTGATTTTTAGAGAGGAAATTTTTTTCCACATAGTTTCTATGGTCTCGCCTGTGTATGCGCCAATAATATGCTTAAAAGCTTTGTGAATCAAAAAGTCCGCCGGCTCCAGGAATATTGCCTTATCGTGGATGCCTTCATTTTCGATGTTTTTAAGAATTCTCCGTGCTTCCTTGGGAAATTCTTTTTCGTAAATGACCCGCAAAACGTCGTTTATATATATGAGTGATGGATGACGAGCTAGGACATATCGACCCAGATTATGCCCATCTTCCACTATAAACCCATGAACCACTAAAAGCTCCAACACAGCCTCAACTTGCTCAGTTGATAACATGTCCAATTCGTTTGTTATTTCCTCTTCAAGGGACAAGGATGATCTTGTTCCAATCATATTTTCATACAGTCTGAAAAGTATAAACAAGGCAAGAAAAGAGGGGGAATACATTCGCCCTTCATAATAGTCACTCTCCTGAAGATTCATAAGCGCCTTTTTATGCTTAAGAGCGTAGCAGAGTTGACAGCCCCAGAGAATAATGATCCAGGTTATGAATAACCATAAAAAGAAAAGAGGCACTGTTGCGATCTGTTTGTAGAAGTTGATGACTCCAACAGCGTGGGATACGTAAAGGTAAAATGCCCGCTTGGTTAACTCCCACAAAACGGCAGCAAAAATTCCTGCTGTAGCGGCGTGGACAGCGCGAACCCTAGCAGATGGCAGGAAGAAATACATAAGTCCAAAGCATAGCGACTCTACGGATATTGGCATAATTATTCGGTATATAAATCTAGCCCACCAATGATTGGCAAGAAAAATCTCTACAGCTCCACCTGGTGGAGCAATAAGATTGCCTATAGAAATCGATGCGAGAATTATAAAAGGACTTGAAGTTAACAGCACCCAAAAGGCAGTAACTTTCTGAAAATAGGGACGTGATGCCTTAGCCTTCCATATATGATTGAAGACTCTTTCGGCTGTTATGAGAATGTTAAGCGCTCCCATAAAGAGTCCTACTACGGCTGCAAGGTTTATAATTCCTGCGGGTCCAGCTTTAAAAGCCGTGGGAGATATGTAGCGTTGGAGCCAGTCTATAATTTCGTTCTGAAATTCTGGAGCAATGGCTGGAAGGATTTTTTGATGAACATAGCGCATGATGTGTTCTCCTCCACCAAGAAGCCCCACAAAGCTTACAAAAAGCACAGAAAAAGGTATTAAGGAAACTATGGTTGCAAAAGTAAGGCTGGCTGCTCTGTCGAAGCAGGAATCTTTTCCAAATTTCCATATGGTAAGGTATAACAAACGACCAATCTGCTGAAACCAGAGAAGGTGAGACGATTTATCATCTTTCAAGTTTGTAAAAAGAACTCTTTTTAAAGTCTTGCTCCAAGCCATAATAATCCTTTCCTACCCTTGTATTCCTACTTGCTTATTTTCCATTTATCCTGCAAATATTGAATTGAAGTCATCTTCTGGGTCAAACGAAAAGTAACGAAGTAATAACCACAGAGGAGATTATGAAGACAAGACTTGGACTGGAAGAAAACCTTGAAGCAATGCTGTGCTATGTTTTGGGGTGGATCACCGGTATACTGTTTCTCCTGCTTGAAAAGGAGAACGAATTTGTCAGGTTTCATGCTGCTCAATCTACTGTAACATTTTTGGGATTTACCGTCGTATCGGTAATAATCGGCCAGCTTTCCGCAATCCCTCTTATAGGGTTAATGTTTATGATAGTAAATGCCTTGATAGCTATATTTGCCTGTATTGTGTGGCTTGTGTGCATGGTTAAAGCTTTTCAGGGAGAAAAATTCAAACTTCCAATTGTCGGGAACATTGTAGAAAAACAAATAGGGTAGGGGGAGAATAGACAGGTTATAATTTTTCTAGCTTGATTGACTAGAAGATTGTAAGACTCTTGAAGAGTCTATCCATTCCATAAATTCGTAAAAACTTCTAACGTGTAGATTTGCTTCCAGATGTGGATTTTTGTAAGCTACAAAAAATACTCCACACCCCTTGGCACATTCAACATCCACAATAGAATCGCCTACATAGACAACCTGGTGCGGTTCAACACCGAAATATTTTATGACATGCTCCAGCATATCGCTATGGGGTTTAGGCCGTGGCACATCAAGAGCGCAAACAATGAGGTCAAAGAAAGGGTGGAGACCGAAATGCTTGAGAACTTCGTGAGTAGATGTTGTGCGGTTTGTAGCTACAGCAAGACGATATTGTGACGCTTTCAGAAAAGTAAGACATTCCTTTAGACCGGGTTCAAGTTTTAGGTAGCTGTTGAAGAGCCCGAAATCAATAGTTCTTGCTATAGCCAGAGCTTCTCCCAGTTTTTCCCTTCCAACCAGAAATTCCAGCGATTCCCGCACCGAAAGCATGTGAACAACCTCAATCTGATCGGGTTTAACAGAACCAAGCCCCATATTGGACAATATACAATTGTAGAATAGAACGTTTGCTTCTCTGGAATCAAAAAGCACACCATCGCAGTCGAATACGATCACAGAAAAACGTGACGTTCTCGGTTGTAAAGAATCTCTTCTCATCGATTAAACCACATGTTGCAATGTAGATATGGATTCCACTAGTCGATAAAACGTTTCCACAGTCAGCCTTTTTCCCAACTCGGAGCAATTAACATTAGCAAGTGGTATACTAGAAAGAACATTCTGCGCGGCAAAGCGCGAAGCAATTACATTAGCAATAAGAACGGTTTTGGCTACAGGACTCATTGTTGAAAAATTTTCAACATCTTCGTGTTTTTCTATAATCTCAACTATTTTTGAAGGCAAATGCCAGTATTCGGCAAGAAGTTTGCCAGCTTCCGCATGGTCTATCCCTAAATACTTACGCTCCAGTTCTTTAAGATCCGTGCCCTCCATAAGCGCCTTTCGATAGAAGAAGGGAGCAAAAGTATGTATGTATTGATCCAGAACTATTTTACCTATATCGTGGAGTAGTCCTAACGTGTAGGCTTCTCCCTCGTCTATATTCAAAATGGTAGCTATAGTTTTAGAAAGTTGAGCGGTAATCAGTGCGTGGCGAAATAGCCCCCCACGGCACATGGAATATCCCCCAACCTTTGTTTGGAAAACCTCATGACAGTATGCTGAGAGAATCATCTGCAATAAACGTCGCTCCCCTAAAAGGGCAATGGCTCGATCAATTGAAGTAATGGGTGTAGGGCACCTCATATAGGGAGAATTGCAGAATCCCAGAATCTTGGCAGTAATAACCTGGTCTTTTTCCACTTTGTCAGCAACAAGAGACATGTCATAATTACCAGATCTTATCATATCGATAATTTCAAGAGCAATCTGAGGAATAGGCTGGATCCGGGAAATAACCTCCATTAGATCATAGCGGCTAATTTTAATATTGGAAGGAGGACTAACCATGGCGGTTTTTTCTCCAATAGGCTCAACGCTGGTATCCATTGTCTGCAGGTTAAGGGTAATCTTACAGGAAAAAAATCCTCCGGTTTCACCATACACAATGGGAATGTCTTTTTCCCGAAGGAACTCTTCAACAATCATCAGCGTTCTGCCGCCCACGTTCATATAAAAATCTTCGCTTACGGCAGGTGCAATGAATGCTCCGCCTGCAACTACTGCTTCAAGTCTGGATCTATTAGCTCCTTTACTAATAATTTCATCAAAAAATAAAGGAAGTCCGGTTGCAGCATAGGCTTCCCGCTGATAGGTAGTATCAGGAAGAGGTGGCTCAGGAAGAAGGATATGATAAAGACCTCCAACGCCTTGTTTCCTATCCACAATAGTCACACCAACACAGCTTCCAAGATAGGCTTCTAAAAGTTTTGGCTGTTTTTTTTCTACAATATAAGACCCCGATGGGACGATGCAAAATGTATTGCTCATAACGCCACATCCTTCGTTTAAGGTTATGATGACGAAACTTTCAGGGTTCCTATAAACTCCTCAATATTCATAATCTTTTGCGATTTCAGAAAGTACCGAATGCCATCGATTACGTCAAGAACCGCTCTGGGGTTGACAAAATTCATTGTTCCAATCTGAACTGCTTTTGCTCCAACCAGTAAAAACTCCAGGGCATCTTCTGCTGTAGCAATCCCTCCAACACCGATGACCGGAATTTTAACCGCTCTCACCACATCATACACACATCTGAGAGCGATGGGTTTTATAGCTGGTCCCGAAAGTCCACCAGTAATATTTCCAAGTCGTGGCTTTCTGGAGTAAATGTTCACCGCCATGGCCGGAATTGTGTTTATGCAGGATATTATATCAGTTCCGGCTTCTTCTACGGCTTTGGCTATTTCTGCAATGGAGGTTACCTGAGGAGAAAGCTTAGTAATAATTGGCAAGCTGGTAGAAGCTCTAACGGCTTTTACCACAGATGCAGCCATTGCTGGGTCTGTTCCGAATATTACACCTCCGGATTTAACGTTGGGACAACTAATGTTGATCTCTAAAGCCAGCACTCCTTCCGCCTTGTCGAGTCTTTCGGCAACTTCGGCATACTCTTCTACTGTTTCCCCAAAGATATTCACAATTGTTGGTATGTTACGCTTCCGCAAAAAGGGAAGTTTATCTGAAAGAAAAACATCTACTCCCACATTCTCCAATCCGATAGCGTTTATAAGACCTGCCGTGGTTTCTACGAGCCGTGGAGGAGGGTTGCCGGGACGTGGCTTTAGAGAAATACCCTTTACTACGACGGCTCCGAGTTTTTCCAGGGGCACAACATCTGCATACTCTCTGCCGTATCCAAAAGTTCCTGACGCCACCATGACAGGGTTTTTTAGCGTAATAGGACCAAGGTTTACGGAAATGTCCGGAATTATTTCACCGCTCATAAACAGCGCTCCCATTGAATAATATCGGGAGAGAAAACAGGGCCTTCAAAACAAACATGAACGTATGACGGAGCTGAAGAATGGTCGCTTTTTTTAGGAACCGCACATCCAAGGCAGGCTCCAACTCCACAACCCATGATGGATTCAAGAGAAAACTGGGAAGGTATGTTGTGCTCAAGCACCCATTTGGCAGCATGAGCAAGCATTACGAGTGGACCACAGGCATAAAGATAGGAAGGAAGATCTTTCGATGTTTTCCAATCTTGAACGAGACAACCAATAACGGATCCGCAGAAGCCGGCACTTCCATCATCGGTTGAGTATTTAATCTCATCGCAGATCTTGAGCAAATCAGGTATATTTAAAAAATCCGATGATGATTTTGCGCCATAGTAAAGCACAAGGCGAATATCAGGTCGTTTAAGCCTTATTTCTTCTATGAGAGGCATAACCGAGGCAATGCCTATGCCTCCGGCTAAAACCCACACAGTTTTAGCTTCGGCGGGAGGCAAGCGAAAACCATTTCCCAGAGGCCCCAGAAGATCAATTTCAGAACCAGGGATTTTCTTTGATAAAGCTACCGTTCCCTGTCCAACCAATCTGTAAGCGATTTCTACAATGCCGTTGTCTTTCCGGATCCGGAAGAAAGAGAAGGGGCGGCGGAGTAGGGGGATCAAACTGTCGTTGACTCTTACCATTACAAACTGTCCTGGACGAGCTTCTTTTGCAATTTCAGGAGCTTCCATGGCAAGGTGATAGATGGATGGCGTCAAGGGGCGGTTTTCGATTATCCTGGCTTTCTCAAGATGTTTCTTCATAGTAGTCCTTTAATCCTTCCAGCCCACAACCACGGCCATGCGACCGCTTCGTTTTTTCCGGCGATAGGAGAAGAAATAATCAGGATGACATCGAGTACACCAACCGCTTACGTGAATATTTTCAGGCGACAGTCCCGCATCGGCTAATTGGCATACGGTTACGTCCCATAGATTAAAGTAATTTTCTTTTATCTGGAAGCGCCAAAATAATTTCGGAAATATTTCTTTGTAGCTCACAAACTCGGCACAGCAGGGTCCAAGCGATGGACTTATGGCGGCTATAATGTCTCTAGGTTGTGAACCAAAGCGTTGCTTCATAGCGTTTATCACCATGCTTGCTATGTTTTGGACGTTTCCTCGCCATCCACAATGAACATTAGCCACCACATGCCGAAAGGGATCCACGAGGATAATAGCCTGACAATCGCCCGTTTTAACCATGAGCCCAACATTAGCGAGGTTGGTTATCATAGCATCTGCTTCACCAAGCTGGATAAGCTCAGAGCTCAGCAGGGAAGATTCAAAACTTTCGTCAATAATAACGACTTTATTTCCGTGGACCTGATTACAGTTGGCAATGACTGGAAATCCTAGTTCTCTTCGAATTAGAGCAATGTTCCGAAGCACATTTTCTTTAGAGTCCCCTGTTGAAAAAGCAACGTTAAGAGAATCGTATGGTGGAGAACTCACTCCACCGGATCTTCCAAAGATACCGTATCTTAGACGGGGAATTTCATCAAGAGCGGCGAGTTTAAAAAGAGTAAAACCATTTACTGACATAAGAAAAGCTTTTTTGTTGATTTCCAATTTCTTGAGAGTCCTCCATGAGTTTTGTTTTCAAGGCTGTTTTTTTACTTTTTTGGTGGATGGAGGTCAAGGGAATGGATTGGGGGTTTTCTAATCCTGAAGCGAGGCATCTCTTGCGGATTGGGATTTTGATTTCTTCATTACTACCGATAATGTATATTATGTAAACTTAAAGAACTCTCAAAAACTCACCCGAAAAACCTTTCAACATCAGACCCTGTAAATTTCCGATACCCAATAAACCCCCTTCCGAAACTATCACGTTTGAGGTATCTTTCGATGCTGTAACGATCAAAATGGTAAAGGAGCCAAAAAAGCGAATGAATAAGAGCAGTAGCTACAAACTCCAGGTGCATATAGACCCTGAGATAGACGAATCGCTTGTAGAGGAATTTGCTTCAGTTATTGCCATGGATCTAGAACGTCCCGTGGTTCAAGTTGCGCCTAACATACTTGAACTATCCATATCCGCTGAGGAACAGTCTTTAACTGCTACGTCCATATCCGAAATTTCCAGCTACTTGTTTTCAAAGCCTGTAAAAATCACGGTTGAGCCCTACGACAATTCAGATTGGGAATCAAAATGGAAAAAATACATAAAGCCCATCGAAGTCGGTACAAGTTTCCTTATATGCCCTTCCTGGGAATTTATATCTTCACACGCTAAAAACCGTATCGTCATAAATATAGACCCAGGTATGGCTTTCGGAACCGGACATCATGAAAGCACCAGACTGTGTCTCGAATGGATTGATCGTTTCGCTATTGATCACAAGGAAACCCTTCATACAATGTCTTTTTTAGATGTAGGAACAGGCTCAGGAATTCTCGCTATAGCTGTGGCTCTTATCGGTTTCGGATACATTACCGCTATAGACAATGATCCTGAAGCAATAAATGTAGCCAGAGAGAATGCCTCAAAAAACAAAGTGCAGGAAAGAATACACTTCCTAGTGTCCGAGCCTTCGAATGTTGAAGGCATTTTCGACATAACCGTTGCTAACATACAGGCGAATATTCTCATTGACATGGCTCCGATTCTGGCGAAAAAAACTGCCAAGAGACTCGTGCTTTCCGGCATTTTGAAAGAACAGGCACAGGATGTTAAAATCGCCTTTGAACAGGTGGGGTTTCTATGTAATGAATCAGCAGTAATGGGAGAATGGATGCTTCTTGATTTTTTAATGGTCGGGACGACTGGATTTGAACCAGCGACTTCTGCGTCCCGAACGCAGCGCTCTACCAAGCTGAGCCACGTCCCGACCTAAAAAATAAATAACACATGACTTGGTCTTTTGTCTAGAGGCTTAATGCGTTAACCCCTATCTCAAGGAAGGAACATAGCCGTTGCACAACTGGGTAGAAATCGACCTTAATGCCCTCAAGAGAAATTATCAGCGTCTAAGAACTATTGTAGGTCCAGATGTCTCTATAGCCCCGGTTGTCAAAGCCGAAGCCTACGGTCATGGTATGATCATGGTTGCAAAGGCTCTCGCCAAGCTAAAACCCAAATGGTTTGCCGTCAGCAAATTCTCAGAAGCAATTCGACTGCGGGATGCTGGTATAACAACACCGATTCTTGTGCTTTCCGGTCTCCTTCCCGAAGAACATGATGAAGCTTTAGCCAGATCCATAGTTCCTGCCGTTTATACTATGGAACAGCTAAATTTATGCGAAGTAACCGGCAAAAAACGACGTATGCCCTTCCCTATTCATGTAAAAATCGATACCGGAATGGGACGGCTGGGGTTTAGGGAAGAGCTTTTGCCGGAACTACTTTCAAGGCTTAAGAATTCAAAATGGATTAGCCTCGGAGGAGTAATGTCACATTTTGCCGATGCAGACGATGAAAAGTCATCATTCTCTATGGTGCAGCTTGCTCGATTCAGGAATTTTCTCCATCTCTTGAAAGATTCCCTGAATCACTTTCCGCCTTTCATCCACATTGCAAACAGTGCCGGCACCGTTCGGTATCCAGAATCTCATTTTACAA